>OCZT010003379.1_pt1 | contig 16309 bp, 22 predicted proteins | sample 1539031 | NCBI WGS metagenome assembly OCZT01 (sample SAMEA3539308, study PRJEB22396) | soil metagenome | biome: tundra; feature: field; material: soil | place: USA | collected 2010-05 | depth 0.15 m | reverse complement strand
CGAGGCTGTATGCATCAAGGCTGTTGAAAGTAACGGCGATGCGCTGCAGTACGTCAAAGATCAGACCGAGGCTGTATGCATCAAGGCTGTTGAAAGTAACGGCGATGCGCTGCAGTACGTCTTAACTCTCTCACTATTTATTTCCATTGCTGCCAAGTTGAAAATCTCTGTCGAAATTCCTGAGTAATCAGCAAACACCAATCAACCAGGGAGAAGAAATTGAAACTCACTACAACCTTCGAATTACTGCGTAAAGCAAGCGCATGCGAGTCAGGCTACAAGAAATTAGCCAAGGCGCTTGGTGGGATTAAAACATACGGAGCAGATACAGAAATCAATCTGCTGACGATCCTTGAGTCGAATGGTCTTGACGATGCGCTGTGGTGCTTGCGTGCCACGGTTCAGGATGCTGACAAAATCAAACGCCTGATTGCATGCGACTTCGCGGAGTCTGTTTTGCATATATTTGAGTCGAAGCGGCCAGGTGATGATCGCCCACGCAAGGCGATTGAAGCCGCACGGAAATTCGTAGCTGGTGAAATAACCAGAGAACAAATGCAGCAAGCAAGAACTGCTGCTTATGCTGCTGATGCTTATGCTGCTGATGCTTATGCTGCTGATGCTGATGATGATGCTGCTTATGCTGCTGCTGCTGCTGCTGCTTATGCTGATGATGATGCTGCTTATGCTGCTGCTGCTGCTGCTGCTGCTGCTGCTGCTGCTTATGCTGATGATGATGCTGCTTATGCTGCTAGACAAAAGAAGAAAGCAGAACTGTCTGAAATCCTCAAGCGTCATCTTTCATTTGAAATGGAAGAGGTGGCCGCATGACCCACGCAGAACAAGTAGCAGTGCATACAGAGCCAACACAATCATTTGAATTTATCTGCGGATGGTTTGAGCGCTCTAGCACGACTGCCAAAGCTCAAGGCAAGAAAGACGCTGCGATTCTTTGGCAAGACGGACTCGATCAGCTTCAGCATATCGCTTCGCAGCGTGATGATCTAGTGACGACTTTAAAAATGATTCGTCATGGTATTTCATCTGGCGCAGTTAAAAGCAAACCAATCATGTGTGGCAATCCACAAACCGACGAATCAATGGAAATGAAATCGTTAGGTCAGATCATTGACGAGGCATTAAACAAAGCCGGTGCCGCATGAGCCTCCATCCCCACATCGCCAATATCTTAGGCGCACACGGAATATTTACCCGCTCCCATCTTGAAAGCGCGAGCCAAGATGAAATAGAGCAGTTGAAATTTGACGAGCAGCAAGACTCTGTGGACTTGGTTGCCAGAACCGAAGCAGCTTGGGCACTTGCAAAGGCCATGTCCAGCAGCAATCGTAATCAGCATTTGTGGGATGCAGTCGAAGCCAAGCGGCTAGCAGGAAAATGAATTGTAGCAGTAAAGAATGCGGACATTAAAGCGTTGCAAATCAATAGTAACGCCATTGCGAGCATGCCGAGAACCGAAGGCGCTGCGGTGACAGCCGGAGAGATGGCACTAATTTAACGGGAGAGAGAAAAATGAAATACGCATGCACTATTGTAAAGATCGGATACCACACGACATTTGCATTTAAAACCACTGATGAGGCTATCGAATTTTATCGCCTCGTATCAGCTTCTATGCCGGTTGAAAGCCATTACGGTGCGCTTCCAGATGGTCGCAAAGACGTTCGTTACATCCGTGCAGACAATGAAACTTTAGAGCTTGAGCAAATTCTCTTAAAGAATATTGAACTGAATTTCACAGAAAAAGAATTGAAGGAACAAGCAGAAGCAAACGACGATGTTGACGGCGTAGTTGAGATTATCAGTGTTACGGATGCGCCAAAAGAAATTGGTTGCGACGAAATTTTTTAGCTTCCCCCATTCCGGTCTATATGACCGGAACCAACACAGAAGCGTGGCGAAGGATGTCGTTGCGCAACGGGGATGGGTAGCACAAGCGCTTGTGTCCATTGCTCGTAGGTCTAATCACCTCCTCCGGATTAGAGCGCTTCTGTGTTGGTACGTAACGGATGCTGATATGCAGCGGGACACTTGATATTTAGTGCAGTGAAGATTCGTGCCGACTTCAATTTAACAGGGGAATGTAATGACTTTAAAAGAGATATTTGAGCGTGATTTAAGAGGATACGAATATCTAGCAGCACGTGGATTGTCGCCTGATTCCGCCATGCAAGGTGAGCGACAAGAACGGCGATTGATGGACAGATTGCCGGCCATTATTCGGATAACTGAGGGCTATCAACCAGCCGATGAATTGCGTTTTGTTGGCGCGATTTGAAATAACTATAACGGAGAAATCATGAATCAAGTAATCGAACTGAATGAGCCTGAATATAAGGTAACAGCGCCACGGTCTAATGATCTGGCTATTACAACGCCTGCAAGCCTATTGCAGATCGCCGTGCAGCGCGGCGCAAGCATGGAAGAACTTGAAAAGCTGATGGCGCTTCAGGAGCGATACGAAGCTAATCAGGCGCGCAAAGCCTATGTCGATGACATGGCAAAGTTTAAAGAAAACCCACCTGAAATTTTCAAGGATAAGGCAGTTGGCTACACAAACAAGGATGGCACATTCACGGGTTATAAACACGCATCAATTGGCAATGTAACGACAAGCATTGTAGAGGGGCTTGCAAAGCATGGCTTCGCGCACCGATGGGATACCAACCAGGTAGAAGGCGGTCAGATCGTCGTGACATGCATCATCACGCATCGTCTTGGTCACAGCGAAACAACAACACTGCAAGCCAGCCGAGATGACTCAGGAAAGAAAAATAATATCCAGCAAATGTCATCCACTATTACATACCTGCAGCGCTACACATTGCTGGCTGCAACTGGACTCGCAACACAAGATCAAGAGGACGATGATGGCGCTGGCGCTGACGATGCTCCGAAAGAAAAAACAAAGGCGCTCCCAATCATTACAGGCAAGGCATTTGATAAGGCCGTTGCTGCTGTTAAGGCAGGCGAATATACAACCGCCGAGATTCGCCAGTATTACACGCTAACCATTGACCAGGAAACCGTTCTATCTGACTTTGACTCGGTGAAAAAATGATCCGCTTCCATCCATCCTCTGTTGGCTTGCTGATGACTGACGCGCAATCAATCGACAGATCGCTGTTGCCGCTAGAACTGCACGAAATAGCAGACAAGGCACGCAAGAGCGACGCCGACAAAGAAAAACTTGCGCCCTACAAGGAAATGTCTCTATCGGCTGGCGCCAAAACTTATCTCGGCGCGTTGGCAAAAGAATTTCTGTACGGGTACAACAAGGTTGCCGAAACCAAGTACATGGATAAGGGCTTGGCTCTGGAACAGGATGCAATCGAATTTCTAAACCGGACTCGATTCAAGAGGTACATCAAAAACACCGATCGGCGCGAAAGCGAATTCTTAACGGGTGAATGTGACATCTATGTTCCGGGCGTGAAAACGATCGACACAAAAGTTTCATGGTCACTCGATACGTTTCCAGCATTAAGCGCCGATGCGCACGACTCGCTGTATGAATGGCAGGGCCGCTCCTATATGAAGCTGTGGGACGTTCCAGAGCATGAGGTTGTACACGTCATGCTCGATACGCCGGATGATCTTATTCGCTATGAGCAGCGCGAACTGCATTTGGTTAGCCACATCGACCCCGCAATGCGCATTACAAGCGTGACATACAAGCGCGACTTTGATTTGGAGCGAAAGCTGGATGCCAAATGCAAAGTGGCGCGTGATTATCTGATGCATCTTGTCGAGATAATCAACGCCGAACACAAAGAAGCAGCATAGAGCACCAACGCGGCGGCGTGTCTCGCTGACGCCGGGAAAGAACCGGAAACAGGACACAAAATCACGGTAGATTTTTCATATTCCCGATGCAGCGGGGTCCGAATTGCACAATCAGGTGCGAAGCCTGTTCGATTTACGGAGCCGCCCCGCCAATTGATCCACGCTATTTGCGTGTGTAGGCGGTAAGCGGTTCCCATTATTGAGAGAGTGTGATGATAACAAAAGAAACTTGTTCTGATATTTGGGCTGCATACAGGGAAATTGAAGGCGGAGAAAAACTGCTTGCGGATATGAAGGCCGAGCGATCACGCAACCAAGCCGACAAGCATGCTGCTACTTTGCGCGATTCATTTGGCCGAGTTAGGCAACTCCAACTTGGAATACCGTCAGGAGAAAACGGACACAGATTATTCGATGTGAGCCCGATTTTAGCTGAATCAGTGATCCGCGCACATATTGAAAACAAGCGAGCCGAATTAGTTGAGGCAAACGAGCGTGCGCGTATTGAACTTGGTAATCAAAATGATTAATAAATATGACTTCATTAGCGGAAATGCGCACCCACTTGGCAGTGGAATGATACTGCGTGAGAACGGCGATTATGTGAAATGTTCCGACCACCTATCCGAAGTAAATGCAGAGCGTCTAGCTGGCTACACCAAAGCAATTGAGCAGTCAGACATATACAGGGATGCGCTAAATGCTGAGATTGCGGGACTGCGCAACGCACTAGAAGCGGCAAAGCAGCACATTCGCGGCTATGCCGAACTATTTAGTACAGATGCAACATTAGCTCTAATCGATTCTGCTCTGTCTGTGTCGCTATCCAAAGGGGAAAAAGGATGAGTAACGCAATACCAAAACACCGACTTGTTTATGTGCCACACACTCCCGCTGGAACTGCTTGCGTTTGGCTTGAGGCTAAGACAGAAGAAAAGGCGTGGGAAAATCTTTTGCGCGATGCCGCGCACATGCCATATAAAACGAAGGAAAATTTCATCAAACATGGATATACCGTGGAGGCTTGGAAATCATGACCACTACACAGCAACTGAAAGAAATAACCGATTGGCTCGATAGTTGCATCAACATGCAGCAAACATCATTTGATGAGCCGCCTGATTACGCTACGCAATTTGACATGGGATTGGCGCAAGCAGTACAAAACTTACGTGAAATTATTTCCACCCTATCAGCCACGCCAGCGATGGAGCAAGAGTTTATCCCTCGTCATTTAGCCGAAGATTGGAAGAAGTGCGTCATTGCTGCGCATGTATGTTTGCGGAAGCATGATTCAACAATACCTAGCGAAACGCTCGATGAAATGAAGGAAATGCTTCTTGACCGATATGCCAAACCAACGATCGCGAAGGTATGGAGCGATCAAGACATCATAGACAAGGTATCTGATGTCATGGGGATGCATTTTGGCATAAGTAATTATTTAGTTACTTGGACGAATCATGGTGAAGAAAAGCCAGTTTTCAAACAAGATGTAATCGCCGCTGTCCGCTCATTACTTAATGGAGGCAAGCAATGATTACAACAGAAAAACTCTTTGAGTTGCACGCAAAATACTCAATCGGAAAGCCTTCACTAGAAGTGGACTCATTCGCACGCGCCATCGAGCAACTAGCCAACGAAGAAAGCGGTAAGAGGATTGCGGAGTTGGAAGCAGCTTGCATGTGGGCGCTATATCGCCATCAAGGAAGCAGTTCGCAAGTTGGTCTGCCAATTAGAAGGCTGCTTGGAATTGGCCTCTATGACAGTCTTCCGGATGACAAAATAAAAGCGGCTAAATGCTTGCAATCACAAGCACCTAGTACACCTCACTACGAAGAACAACCAGACGGAACAATAACTCAAGTTGATCCTAGCGATAAGCCTAACAGCGAAGCGCAGAACATGGTTGACGCCGAATATTTTAAAAAGAAACTGGTGCTAGTGCTGCGCGACATTCAAAGTTATTCCGCTGATGAATTAAGCAGGGAACTACTTAGGTTATCGAATACGGCTGCACCACAACAGCCACCAAAGGATGCGCAGACGGTGCGGGATGTTAGGCAGACTGCGATCAACAACGTCTGCATTAACGGGCATCTGAATAAAGCACTAGATGAAGTATTGCTCTCACACGAACCGGACGGAACATTCTGCATCCTTGGTTGGCTTGCTACTGCTGCAATAGATGAAGTGTTGTCTTTACTACCCATTCCCCGCAGCAGGATCGCAAAGGATGCTGTGCGGTTAGATTTTATCTTAGATAATCTCGCGTTTATTTCTGAGACAGTGTCACGCAATGCGGACAGCGACATTACGGACAGCGACATTACTACATACCAGCTTTACACCCAAGATGAAGATGAGAACTATATTACGCTCTCAGGGGATGGGAAGTATTTCAAATCCAAGCGCGAAGCAATTGACGCCGCCATGCAATCCCAACAACCAACAGGAGAATGATTGTGGATGAGTTATTGAATGGCTTGAAAAGAGAATGGACGGATGCTGAGCAAAATTTAATAGCCAAAACATTCGTTCAATTGATTGTTGAAAACAGGAAGTTAAAAAGCATAATTGATAACTTGAATAGTGCCACAGCCATAGCCGAAACGAAAGGGGAAGTGAAATGAAAACACGAGATGAAACCCTGCCATGCCCCACCTGCAAAAATGCTCCGGGTGAGATGATAGACGAACGCGGTAGATTGTTTATCAGATGCAGACCTTGCGGGATCGGCTATATGAGATTGAAGGCATGGAACAAGCAAGCCAGCGCCCCTACACACCAGAAGGAAGACTAAATGAAGATTGAACAAGATAATTCTGCATTTAATCCTATCACGATAGTTCTTGAATCACGAGAAGAAGCAAATGCAATGTGGGACATTCTCCGTGCGCCGTCTAATAGATCAAGTGAGCTAGCTGTTTCACTCGGTATTCAATTATCGAATTATTTTTCAAACGAGGCAAAGCTATGACCACACAACAAGCAGCAATCAAGGCGGCGCTGGGAACCTTAGAGGAAGTGTTGAAGGAAGTTCATATGCCGTATGAATTAGCTTGCAACGTTAGAGCATCAATCACTCAACTAACCGCCATTCAGGAAGCCGAGAAACAGGGCGGCGGAGAATATCCAGCAAAAATTAAAACTTGGCCGGAGAGAATTTGGTTACAACACGGCCTCGATGAAGAACTCATTCCGAAATATATTGAAGTGTGCGACGGAGAAGATGGAATAACTTGGTGCCAAGATCATATTGAGGAATTTGATATCCCCTATATTCGCGCCGATCTTGCATCACCTCAACCAGTCAGCCAGCAAAGTACGGCCCAATCTAAATTAGTTTTAGCGTTGCCTGATTATGAAAAAGCAAAAATCGTAATAGTGTCAGATGAAATTATCGATGACGAACGTGTAGTTTGCATAGCTATCCGGCATGCGCCAGTCAGCAAGCCGGAAGTTGTACATACAGTTCAATGCCAAACCTGCGATAAATCAAGCGTTCAATATTGCTGCGGAAAACCAATGAAAGCACTCTGCCGCTGCGACGCGCTAACTGATCATGTTTCTGACACCGGGAAGACGATAACAACTGACAAGCCAAAAAGCTAAAGTGCTATGTCAATTTTTCCCCATACCGTACAAGAAACGCTGGATGCAGAGGATGTTTGAGAATGCTAGAGATGCCGCGATTAGGAAAATACGGTAACGGATGGCAAATTATCCCCATGTTTCTATTTCGGCGGCGCAGTCAAAACAATCAGCAAATCGAAGTATGCCTTCATCCAGAGTTTGTAATAGGTCATTTCTCCACTGCTGGCGCTTGTGCCAACAGTTCAGTTTTCCTATCCGACGATTTTGAACTGCCGAAATAATATGCTAGAACTTGCTCGCATTTTGCTGAGAGATAGCCAACGAGAGTTCCAGCAAGCACAGAGTCAACCTTTGCATATCCAAGAATTGTCGATGCAACAAGAGCAAGGAATGCGCAGACGATGACATAAGCGAGATTTCGGTTTGTCCTGTCCTGTACAACTTCCTCGCGCTTTCGAGCTGAATCACGGTCGCTTGCATATAATTGCTCCTCTGAGATGTCCAGCTCTTTCATGCGCGCTTGTAATGTCAATTCCGCTTGCTTGATTTGTGCGATCTGGTCGCCGGTCAACTGGCCTTGCGTTAAAGCGTCCTGCACCTTCTTGACGGTAGGAGCATCCATGCCGAGGACTTTGCCTAGGCTTTCTACTGCCAAGCCTGCCAGTGGCCCGCCTAGTGCGGTTGCAACGGTTGGCGCGATACTTCCGATCAGTGATTTCCAGTCCATGATTAACCCTCTTTCATTTCTTTAGCCAATCTAATGGCCCGTTGTCCCACTTGCTGCGCCCATAGACTAGAAAGCATCCCGCTTGCCGCATCATCAAAGCGCCCCTCTTGCATCGCCTGTAACGTGTTCTTGAATTTCATCAGACTATTGATGCCCATGTTGAAGCACATGTTTGCCAATACGTTTTGGCGCTTCTCGTTCAACTTCCTCCACCATGGAAGCAATGCGTCAAGTTGCGCAACAGCCCTACCAATATCATTTTTCAGTAGATAATTAATCTCATCATCAGATAGACCAATATCGTCCAGATTCCTTCCCACGCCAATCGACCATTCCCCTACACTGTCTTTGTAGAGTTTGTGGCGCTTATCCTCATCGATGACCAGTTGAGCGGCGAGTTGGCCAGAATTCATTTTCCTAACCACCGTTGCACAGTCTTCGTTTCGTAGATGCGCAAGCACGTCCACGCGATAGACAGAATCGCCGCGACAGATGGGAGCCACCCAGCCAAGGTACTGATTACAGCCACAATCGATATTCCGTCGATCAAGTGTTTCGCATCTTCCATTGTCGCCCCTAGTTGTTATAGATACGGATAAGAAACGTTGATATTGATCGCACCTTTTAATCCGGTTGCCGTAAATCCGTTGCCGCTTTGATCTTTATAGAACGTGATCACGCCCGATGCCGCCGCAATATCACCGCGCCCTACTAAGTTATTTCCCGCATCTTCCAGCATTGGCAGAACCGTTTGATTCGATACCGGCCATAGATACGCAGGTAGCCCGGTCATCGTCATGGTCGTGGCGTTGGAGGTGCCTTGAATGATTCCGCAAGTGAGCGTTACCGTATGGCCGTTCGCCACCCAATTAACCGTTCCCGCGGTTCCTGCGGTCATACCCGTCAGCGTGCCGACGAATGAGCCTCTTGCGTAATAAGAAAGACCTGCTGGCGTGAGCGACGCAAACGCTAATGGCGCACCGGATAAAATCTCGTTCGGCCCCACTTCGTTATCTGTTGAACCTGTACCAAGCTTGATTGCCGTTGTAGTTGCGGAGATCGTATTATTTTTTATAATGGCGTTGCTTGATCCATTTGCTACGCTGTTATCAACGCCAATATCAAAGTTAATGCCGCCAGAACCGATTCTATTGTTTGTTACGTGCACGGAGTTTTGTGCGTTCCCGATTCTCACGCCTACCTGCCCCGCATAATACCCGTCAGTGTGTATGTTGTTTCCATCTATGATTATCTTGTCATAAGAAGAAGTGCCGACGGCATCAATCTGCACCCCCGCAGCTGTTGCTCCCGCAGTTGCGTGTAATTGAATCCAGTTATCACGAATAACTACACCTGAATTACTCGTCGTTATCTCCACACCGCACAGATAGCAATCTGAAATATCACAAGCTTCCACTGTAAGTGCAAATCCTAAGCCCTCATAAATGCCTACTGTGTAGCTGATGACACCCACTTTACTTAATCGGATACTTTGTGAACTCTCACTGGAAATAGAGTCTAGAAATACCCCATATGAGTTCCCTGTTCCGGTTGCCGTTCCCAACTGAGAAAAAGAATTCTCAACCGTGCATTGAATGTTTTGGCCGTGGAACCACCAACCGTAGAAGCAGTTGTACAGAAAAATTTCGCTAAATGTGCATTGCCACATACCCCGCGCATAAACGCCAACTTGGAACCCTTGAATCCCAATGTCGGAGAAGTGGCATGACGTTATTCTGTTTCCAGAGGCGGCGGTGAAATTACATATAATTCCGTTGTTGTTTGTGCCAGTTCCGGTGCCGCTGATGAGGAAGCCACTGAAATTCCTCCCCCCTGCATATGTCCCTTGATTTGCAAACGTCAGACCATCACAAGCGGAAGGAGCGAGAACAGAGCCATAGCCACATCCCACAATACCGCCGATCCCATTCGGTAGGGTTAATGTAGTTGTGTACTTATAGGTGCCGGGTGGCAGGTATACTTTTTGACCGACCGCAGCAGCGGAATTAATTGCAGTTTGCAAGTCTGTTGTGTCGTCAGTTGTACCGTCACCTTTCGCGGCAAAATCAGTTTTAACATTGACCCATGCTGTGTCATACCAGAGAGCCAAGGTTGAAGCAACAGAGGATGTTAATGTTCTTTTGATGCCAATGAATGAACCACCGGATGGTGTTGGAAGGCCTAAATTAGTGCGCACTTGCGCAGCGGTTGTTGGGGCGACACCGGCGGCTCCAAGCACTTGATAAGTAGTGACGTTGACATCATTCAACCATGCGGCAACAATTGGTGTCGCCACGCTTTTATCAATAAAAATTGTATCTGACATATTTTTCCTAAATTACGACAATTGTCGGGTCGAACAGCGGATCGGTAAAACCGGGTATTGCACAGCCTGGTTCGGCAAAAAATGGGATGCTCGAGCGTCCGTTAGGCGTGCAAAATAACGCCATCGTATCTCCAGGAATTGGTTGCACCCACGGCGGGGTTTGCACATCTGGAACACTGGACACAAAATCTTGCGGATGCCTTGGTTCCCAATCTCTCTCACAGACGTAATATCCTTGCCAGTGCTTGCGCATCTGGCTTGCCTTAAATTTATGTCCACACTCGAAACAGGTCGCATTCCAATCACCCAGCTCAAAATGGTCAGCTTTCCATCTCATTTGTATTCCAGTCCTTTGGCAAAACCGTGTTTATGCAATTCCTTCAAATCGTCTTCAAGACGACATCCAATATCCGTCCTGAATTTCCGGTTTGATGGGATATCGATATCCCACGTCACGTCATAAACATTGTCCCGCGCTTCTTCGACAGTCTTGCCTGTCCCAGTGGTCACCAGCAAGTAATTACCAGCCGACACCATCGTCATTTCGTCTCGCACTTCATCGCCATCCATCACTGGTGCAATGCCCTTCATGACCGACTGCAAATGCACTTGGTCATAATTCTTTGGCGTGATTCCTGTGACCGGATAACCTAATTTCTCCGGCCCCTTGAATGGGTAACTACCATGCGCCATCACCACGCCAACCGCTGCATCTTCACTGCACTCTAACGTGTCGGAACCATTGATCAGATCAAGTAGGAACTGTGCGGGGTCGCCTTCATGCAAGGCCATCGCAATATTGAAATGCGGCCAGCCAAATCGCATCGTGAATTCCAAGGGCATCGGCGTGCCATCTTTCAACACGATGCAATTTTGATCCACGTACCCGACATAATTGATCTTGTGCAGATAATTCGTCACCGGCTTCAAGACCGCATCGAACAAAGCCGACTTCTTCGTGTAATGCATGGTCGTCCCAGCTTCACCCGTATTGCAATCCAACCCCTCATTCATGAGTTTCTTTTCTTCAAAGTTCTCATTCTTGTAACGGTTCCAACCGCCCGGGCCGAACCAGCCACCAACCGCGATTTCTACGCCCTCGATCTTCTCTTGCAGGATAAACGACCCTTTCAATCCAGCAGCTTTCCACTGTTGCAAATTGAAAACCATATCAGCCGGGGTCTTACTCACATACGTCAATGACTTGTCCGATGTCCCTCCCCACGGCTTGGCAACATACGGCTTCTTCGTTTCCTTAACGTATTTTATTGCTTTATCATAATTTGTAAAGACTTCATACGGAATAGTTTTAATTCCAGCCTGTTTGCATATTTCCTGCCCCAATTCCCGGTCTAATTCCAATTCCGCTGATTCTTTATTGGCCCCGATGATCGGATAACCTTTCTTGAAATACGGCTCCGTCTCGTTGTGATAGGCGCAGTTGTCCGTCATGACGATCAGGTCAGCCCAATCCATCGCCTTTTTCCAATCCGGTATTTTACGGATCAAGCCGTCACCAACAGGACACGGCTTGCCAGTACTCAGTTTTGGCACCCAATAGGCCACATCATGTTTGGCGTCGTGACAACGGATAGCAAAATTTAACCCTAGTCCTGCATGCTCGAAGTCGATTACTAGGATTTTCATTTGGATAGTCTCCGCACAGCTTCTTCAGTACCTAAAATACTTACCGTCCCTATTCCGATATTTTTAAGCAGTTTTCTAATTGCGTCCTGCTTTTCCTGTACCGTTCCTTGGCGCTCAATCAGATTAAGCGCGGCCTTATATTGCGCGGGAGGAATAATTTCCTTGGATGCGCGGAATGCGTTTTGATAGAGTTTGAATCCCTTTTCGGTGTCTGCCTTAACTGGTGACCTCGCTAAGGCGTTAGCAGCAGAAAGTTGTGACCGTACCGCTTTCGCCGATTCCCTTGTATTTTCGGCGGATTTTGCCAACTCTTTCGCTTTTTTCCCGGCTGTTGCGGAAGTTTCTTCCATCGCAGCTCGAGATTCCACTCGTGGCTCGATTCGAGGAACCAACCGTTCTGGTACGGAGGACTTGGGTGCACGCAAACCTTCCAATGCGGAAGCCCCCGTCTTCTGCCGAGAGCCTTCCTGCACCCAATTTACAATCATATCGTCAACGTTTTTTTGCGCTTGGATACGTGCTGCCGCTGGTGCGTTCTTTCCGCCGGCTAGTGCGTCAACCATTAAATCCTGACCTTCGCGTGATCCGAAAACTCGATCTGGAATTTTGGCGGCAGGAACAACGTTATAGGCGTCGTGCCCCAAACCACCTTCCTGCTTTGTAATCAATTTGCCGATACTGGTTTTCAATGAGTCGAGCGGTTCCGACAACGTTCTGTATTCGTCACGAGCTTCTTTAAATTTCGGGGCGAACTGTTCCAGCGCTGAATCCACGGCAGTTGATGCTTTTGTGGCTTGGTCTTTAATAAGTGCTGAGTACCCTTCCATTTCACCGCTATTGGCAATGTCATGCAAATGGCGGGAAGTGAGCATTTGTTGCTCGAACGACTTGCCAAGTTTTTTTGCCATCGGCGCTGATTCTGGTTTTATTGTTTTAAACCTTGCCGCACCGATTGGCGTGCTCACATGAGCGTGCGGTATAGCTGCCGGTTTTCCCTTGACAGCACTCAGCATTTTGTCAACAGCAGCCGTCAAGTCATCATTCCCTTCGGCTAACTTTCTGAATTTCATCAATTCTGCTTGCGCGAGAGACATATCTGGTCTTGCCCCTGTCAGTTCTTTTGCGGCGGCTTCCTCTTTTGCCGCGTCATACATAGGGCCAGTAACAGCGCGACGATTAGCGGCGTTGACTTCCATTTTAGACTTGAAACTGTCACGCAAAATCTCACCTTGTTTGTGGAGGGAGGTATTGGCGTTTGGTTTTTTAAGTTCATCCAAGCTGGTGTCAATTTTTGATTGCGTAGACTTCGCACGTTGCGCTAGACGTTGTTCGGAGGCGGCTTGAGCATCAAGGCTTGCCGCGCCACCTTCCAGCGCTGATTTAGCAGCCTGAGTCGCTTCCATAGTTGCGCTGGCATTTTTACTTCCTCGCATCGTCGCATACAGATCACTGATGCCACTTCCAGCGGCACGTATCGCTCCCGGTATCTTGGGGGAAAACGGCAACATTGCAGCGCCAATCTGTATCGCGCCAGCCGCAATTTTCCCGCCTGTTGATGTTGGGGTGGACGACTCGTTGATAAGTCCGCCTTCGCGCATTTTATTTTCTACCCATTCCGATCCGCCGAATGACGACGATGGGATTTGCATCGGAGGTTTATATTTTGAACCTTCCACTTTTTTTCTAATTTCTTGCGATATATCCGATCCAGAAAACCCACGATTTATTGCGCTCCGCGCCAAATCTACAGGGCCGCCAATTACGCCAGCAATATACTTATTGAGTTGCCCAGAAACAAACCCTGCTGCTCCGTGCGGCCCAGTTTCAGATACAGCAGGTTTCGCTGTCTTGCTTGCCAAATAAGCGTCCGGGTCAAATCCGCCTTCAGCAGGCTTGACCGCTTTTGAGGCGAGATAAGCGTCTGGATCAAAGTCCATGATTGTGCTCTAAAATCTTTGCCGCTCTTGGGTCATTCGGATTGGACTTTGCCCACTCCATTGCTTTCGTATCTTCGCTTGACATAGATGGTTTTTTTGCTTCGTCATGAGATTCTTTTTTTCTCTCCAATGTGCCTTGCAATGATTGCTGTTTCTTTTCCATTTCTTCCAAGCGATAGCCGCCGTCTTTCTTCATACGTTGGATGACGCGCTCCATATCGGCGATTGGCATTTCTCCGTTAACGACATCGTTCATTTCTTTCTTGGCCTCAAACGACATTTGCCCGACTAATCGAGGGTTGTGTATGACCCTTGCCGCTTCTGCTTGTAATGTATTGATCTGGAATAAATACTCTCTCATGTCAGGATTGCTACCAATATTCTTTTGCAGCCAGTTCAATGGCTTGTTCGCCAATGAACTATCGGATTGCACTATTTTCTTGCCAATATCGATGGCAATATCGCCATTCCTATCAAGCATATTCTTGTATGGTTCTAATGCGGCAATGTCCTTGGTAATCGAGCCATAGGCCATCGCATTTGCTTTAAATGTGGCTGGCATTGCGGCTACTTCTTGCGGCGTCATACCTAAATCATTGGCGATTTTTGCTGCGTTTTTGATGATTGCGGTATTTCTGTCTGACCCGCCACCGCCAGCTTTACGATATGGCAGCGTACCTTTATCAAGATAATTCCACGACTGCATATCCATCTCCATTTGGTCGGTCTTGTCTTCTTTATTTCCAACGACCGCATCTTTCCCATATGCGCCATTGTTCTTTTTAAGATCGGCAAGACGTTCTTCGGCAATCTTGGCATCAGCCAATTCCTTGCGGTTCTTAATGGCCGTTGCCATGTTTTCAACGTCACGGCGTTTATTCTCGCTGGCAACACGCGAGGCTTCTGCCTGTGCATGCAGCTTTTCTTTTTGTCCAAGCGACTCAGCTTGCAAGGCTTCCAACAACTTATCGCTGTAGGGCATCTGTGCAATCTGCGGCGGGATCGGGCCGAACTTGCTTGCGTAGTCCTTCTTCGCCATCTCAAAATAATGGGGGCGTAATTCAGGATCGAACGACTTTACGACTTCCAATTGGCGTGCCAGATAATCCGACTTCCCAATTTCTGACTTGATATTATTTTCTTTCGCAATCGACTCTTCTTTTCTGGCTGTAGACAAGTGCTGCATCATCTCGCCAGCCTTTTTCATATTGGCGTCGGACTGCACTTTGAATCCAGCTTCCGCCTCGGCAGCAGCATCATTGCCCATGTTGGTGACGAATTTCTCCATCATGTCCAAGGGGTTGACTTGCGACTGTCCTTGTTGCTGCCCACCTTGTGGCGCGCCTTGCGGCGCGCCCTGTGGCTGTTTCGCTTGTTGGGCTTGTCTTTGTTGTTGAAACTGTTGATAGCGCTGCGCTTCATCTACTTGCGCTTTCTGTGCGCGTTCTTTGGATTCTCCGCTACGAATGGCAAGCTCATTCAATCGCTGCGCCTGTTGCGAAGCGATTCCGGAATCGTACCCGCCTGAAAAAGTCAATGGCTCCATCATCATTTCCCTGACGCACCAAGTCCGGTCGTCCAAATACCTTGATTCATCATGTCATTGCTAATATTGGAAGTATTCAGGGCATTGACACCATTCGGGTCATATGGCTTTCCCGCCAATTGAGACAGCATCTGCGCCTGTTGGCTATAGGCATTGCCGCCGTACTGCTGTAGCGCCGCCATCATGTTGCCTGACCCTTGGTAGCCTTGTGCGGATTGCGAACGTTGCACTGCCTGTAAGCCGGCCTGATAGCCCGGCGTGTTCGGCAGTACCCCGTTTGGATTAGCCATCAGTTGCTGCAATTGCTGAACATAGGGGGCGCGTTCTGCATTAGCCTGAGTTGCCGCCTGTTGCGCCGCTTTCTTGGCTTGCATGGCATTCATAATATTATAAATACCCTGCCCCGCCGTGATATATGGCTTCGCTGTTTTCGCGGCGCCCGACAAGGAATCCAACCAACTATTGGCCGTATCCATTTGCGGTCGATTATTAAGGCCTGACCCGTCCCCGCCACCAAGGGAATTGTTTCCCGATGGCCCATTAGCACCAGCATCTCCAAGGCCAGCCCCAGCTGTACCCATATCTCCTGGGTATGCGGCACCAGACGCGTCCCCTACGCTGGAGCCAATGTCGTAACCGGTTCCAGCAGTAGCACCGCTATAGGTGCCAGCAGAACCTGATCCAAAAGAACCGGCAGAGCCCGCGCCCATACCGGCGGCATCACC
>OCZT010003378.1_pt1 | contig 16309 bp, 19 predicted proteins | sample 1539031 | NCBI WGS metagenome assembly OCZT01 (sample SAMEA3539308, study PRJEB22396) | soil metagenome | biome: tundra; feature: field; material: soil | place: USA | collected 2010-05 | depth 0.15 m | reverse complement strand
TTTCGCTTAGAACCGTGAAGCGTGAGTAGTGGATCGTTCCGATGGTGTCCGTTGCCTGGAACAGGCCGGGCATGAGCCTTGGAAGCTGCTCCGCCAGCGCCTTGGCAGCCGCCGGCGATTTCAGAGGAAAGCTGAGGGTAAAGTGGTTCTGGCTCATGATGCAATGCTCACGGGATCATGCCGCAGTCGAACATCTTGTTCAGAACGGGAGCGGCGATCTTGTTGATGAAGAATATTCGTGCCTGGGAGTCGTTGCGCAGAAACTCGATAGCTTCCTTCTCCTTGTCCGTTGGCGGATCCTTCTTTTGAGCCTTCAACTCGTCACAGGTTGCCGTCTGATATTTCTTGATGACCTTGTCAGCCGCAGCGTCCAGGAGCATGCCCTGAGCAGATGCGGCGCTGGCGACGATCAGAGCCGAGAGTCCCGCGGCTATGCCAATTGATTTGTGCACGTAAAGCCTCCTGTCATGCTCGCATGACCGTCCACGAGAGTTACGGAATTATGCTGCATTCAAACATCTTGTTCAGCACTGGCGCGGCGATCTGGTTGACGAAGGCCACTCGCGCTTTCGGATCATCCCTCAGTAGATCCAGCGCGATCTTTTCCTTCGCAGTCGGAGGCTCGCTCTTCTGCGTCTTCAACTGGTCGCAGGTGGCCGCCTGGTATTTCTTGATCACCTTGTCGGCCGCAGCGTCGACAAGCATGCCTTGGGCGGCTACGGCACCGGCAACGATAAGGGCTGGAACGAACACCGCAGCTCCGATTGATTTACGCATGTTGCGCTCCTCGTCTTGCGGAAGGTTTGGACGCCTTAGAGGTCACCGATCCCGGTGACGCCGACCCTGCGGCACCACCTGTTTAACTGGCTTAGCCGACCGTCCTAGTCTCGTGCTCGGGCGGCCGCTTCCCGCACCTTCATTTGTTCCACCGCGGTCAGCTGCGTCGGTCCGAGGTTGAAGGTCACGCTGTCGATCTTGCCGTTGAAGCGAAATGGTACCTGGTAGTCCTGGTCGTTCACACCAGTGCGGGTATCGACTCCGACATCGAAGGTTTCGTCCGCCGGCAGCAAGAACGGAACCGTCTTTGGGACATGCAACGTGCGAACCTCGTTGCCGTCGACCTTCAGCACTCCGGTGCCGCCCTTTGCGATGCCAGGGCCGTCATACTTGAAGTCAAACACGATAGTATGTTTACCCGCGACGAGGGGCTGATCGGCTGCCCACCGGGCCTGCAACAGCGTGAGCATGTTGTAGTCGAACACCGGCACTCCCTTGAGCAGGTACAGCCCATAGCCACCCCAACGGCCTCCAGTTGTGACGATCATGCCGTCGCCTTTTTCTGGAATCTCGACATCTGCGGTGATCTTGAACGACCGATTCAGAATGTTCGGCGTGTTTTCAGTCGGAATACCGGCCATCTCTCCGGAGTAAGTAAAGACCGTCTTTCCTGCGGTGGCACTCGGGCGCGGCGTGATCGCTCGTGCGAACGACGAGTTGTCCATGGGAAGCACGTTGTATTTGGCTGCCTCCTGCACGAACAGCGCCTGCAGCTGCTTGAGCTTGTCAGGCATTTTCGCCGCGAGATCGTTGGCCTGGGAGTAGTCCGTGTTCAGATTGTACAGCTCCCACTTGTAGGCGTTGACATCTGGCATCGGTGCATTGAGCACCCACGGCGGAACGGGCGGCGTCGTGTTGGCATACCAACCGTCGCTATAGATGCCGCGGTTGCTCATCAACTCGAAGTACTGGGTCTTGTGAGCCGAGGCCACGGCGGCGTTGGCCTTGTCGAAGGTATAGACCATGCTCACGCCTTCTATCGGCCTTTGATTGATCCCGTTGACTATGTCAGGCGCTTTGATGCCTGTGGCCTCCAGGATCGTGGGGACGATGTCGATCATGTGGTGGAACTGCGTTCGGATGCCCCCCGCGTCCTTGATGCGGTCCGGCCAGGAAATCGCCAGGCCCTGACGCGTGCCGCCGAAATGCGACGCCACCTGCTTGGTCCACTTGAACGGAGTGTCGAAGGCCCATGACCAGGCGACCGCCATGTGCGGATACGTCGCCTCCGAGCCCCAGACGTCGTAGAACTTGAGTTGCTCGGCGACCGGAATATCCAGAATACCGTTATACGAGGTGAACTGGTTGGGCGTGCCGAGCAGTGTCCCTTCGGGGCTGGTACCGTTGTCGCCGGCGATGTAGATGACCAGCGTATTGTCGAGCTTGCCCATGTCCTCTACCGCCTGGATCACGCGGCCGATCTCGTTATCGGTGTAGGCGGTGTAGGCTGCGTAGACCTCAGCCTGCCGGGCGAAGAGCTTCTTCTCGTCGGGCGACAGAGTTTCCCATTTCGGTAGCTCATCCGGCCATGCGGTCAATTCGGCATTCGCGGGAATGACGCCCAGCCGTTTCTGGTTGGCAAAAATCTGGTCGCGCAGGGCGTTCCAGCCCATGTCGAACTTGCCCTTGAACTTGTCGATCCACTCCTTGGTAGGCTGGTGCGGCGAATGGCTTCCGCCGGGAACGTAATAAACGAAGAACGGCTGCTCGGGCGCCGCTGCGTCGAGCTGCTTCATATGCGCAATCGCGTCGTCGGCCATATCGGTGGTGAGATTGTAACCTGGTTTGCCGATCCATGGAAAAATCTGGGTGTGATCACGGAACAGATACGGCGTCCACTGGTCCGTCTCGCCGCCCATGAAACCGTAGAAGTAGTCAAAGCCCATCCCCGATGGCCATTGGTCAAAGGGGCCCGCCACGCTGTACTGAAACGGTGGCGTGTTGTGGTTCTTGCCAAACCACGACGTAGCGTATCCGTTGCCTTTGAGGATGGTGCCAATCGTAGCGTTGTCTGGAGTTATAATTGAGTCATATCCCGGGTAGCCAGTCGATAGCTCCGAAATCACCCCGAAACCTACCGAATGATGATTGCGCCCTGTAATTAAAGCCGCCCGGGTCGGCGAACACAACGCGGTGGAGTTGAACTGTGTGTAGCGCAAGCCCGCTTTCGCGATGCGGTCCAGCGCCGGCGTCGGAATGACGCCTCCGAATGTGCCATTGACACCATAACCCTGGTCATCCGTCATAATGAGCAGGATATTCGGCGCGCCCTTCGGCGGCACTACGCGCGGGGGCCACCACGGCTTGGAATCCTTGGCGCTCTGCTGGATCACGCCGCCAAATTTCAACGGCGGTGGCGGCAGTTGCTTACCGTCGATTGTAATCGTCGCGCTCGGTGAACCCGGAATGCCGGTGATCTGCTGGGCCTTCGCAGTGGGTAAAACGGTTGCGCTGAGAAGAATGCCTAACGACAGTATCGCTGAAACCCTGTTCATCGTCCCGCTCTCCCTCTTTGCAAGCCAACGGACTAACAAAAGTCTCGTTTCTCATCGCAAAAACCGGGCCAAGACTGAGGTGACAGTGATCAAGGAAAACTGCGCGATATATCAATGGCGTAACAAATCCTTTGCGACCGGTGGTAAGTTAGCACACTTAGAGCTCTCCGAGATTTCGGAGGGTCTCCGAAAATTTGGAGGTACCGCCTCAGCTAAGAGCCGAACTCGTTTGCGAATTACAAAGCAGCGGACCGGATGCGACGCTGCTGGTGAGCATGCCGATGCACGTCAAATTCGACGCCGACCTTGGTTGGTCAATCCGGAATTCTGAATTCGGAGTAGGTCTGATGGCTGGCTCCGGAATCTTGCGCGACAACTTCGAGCGCCAGCAAATCCGTCATCCGATGCTCGTCCCTAGCCGTTCGATAACGACCGAAAATTCAAAGGCACCGCGGCCCGCAATTTCTTGCGGCGAGATATTGCTCGGCGCGACCGTTCGTCAGTAATAGTCGAATTCATGAAGCGCGATCCGCGTCTCGCGGGCGAGATTTACAAGCGCCGCCGCAAAGAATCCAAGCGTAACAACAAAAAGCACGGCAATCCCTCGCTCATGCTGGATGCCAAAGAACGCGCTGACGAAGGCGACCATCACCAGCAGCGTGGCGAAAATCGCGCTGATCGATGCATATAATATAGCCTTGTTCAACAACACCGAGCGTTGCTTCAGGCGCGGAAGATCGGTCTTGAGATGCACTCGTGCTGGATCGTTACCGCCAATTGCATTCAGGGCTTGTGACCTGTCGACGACGCGGTTCATTCGCAGGATCAGCACCGATATGAACGCCGCCAGCGCGCCCAGGAGAAACGCAGGCGCGATCGCCTGCGAGATCACCTGCGATAGCTGGCTGACGGATGGCGTCTCGGAAATCACCTAGCGTCAACCCCCGTGACGATTGTTCAGACTAACTCTTCGCATTCAAGCCCTTCTATTGGACCTTGATGCCCATTCTTTCCCGCATGCCTTTGAAGACGACATCGATGGCCTGGATAATCCGGAGCTGAGGGTTCGCCTTGCAGTAAACGATCAGCTCGTGTTCGGCTTCCCTACCCTTCCTGATGTCCATGTAGTGTCGCTTCGCGAGCCCGTTGTACCAACCGCTGTACCAGGAGCTCAGCAGGTCCGCCTGATCCTGCCACGTTCCGGCGAGCTGGGCGCACGTCAACGACTGGATATCGAGAAATCCCTCCGCGTCGGCATACTCGCTCAGATTTACCTGAGCTTTGGCGCTCGAACCTGCCATGATCAGCGCCGCGGCCACAGTGGCAGAAATCAACATTTTGCGCATGTCTTCTCTTTTCTGCGGATGAACTCTCGCGTCTGGGGTTGCGACTTTTACTCTTCTCGCTTTCTGCAATTGGACATGCTGCAAGTGGACATGATCTAACTATGATTCAGGCCAGGTCCCGCGACTGCCGTCCGCGGGAACACTTCGATGAAGCGCCAAGGCCTCGACGCCTTCCTCCCGTTCGACCGCGTCAACGCGAACCACCGGCGCCTCGCTGGAAAGATCAATGGCTGCGACGATCGCATTCAGCTTGGCCATATCGAGGTTGTGTTCGAAGTTTTCACGCGATTCCCATTCTTCGACCAGCAACAAAGTCTCGCGCCTGTCGAGGTCCGAATAGAGACGCGCGTCCAGACAGCCCGGCGTAACCCGTGTCGGTCCAAGCATCGCACCGAGAGTGCGCAACAATGTCGTTCGCCTTTCATCGGGAACCACGATCTGCATCGAGAAGACGATCAAGATTATGTCTTTCATTCGCCGCGACAAAAGACAAAACGAGCTTCTTGCTTCATCGCAAGAAGCGGGCCAATGCGAAGAGCGCGGCGCGCCTGACAAAAACACTCTATGGATCAGCGAGATAGTGAGAGCCGACGCGAGCGATCGCGCGGTCGGTACAATCAAATTCTCCGAAAATTTGGAGAGCCTCCGAAACTTCGGAGGTTACCGCTTCGGTGCAAGTCCGAGCTTTTTGATGCGAGATTCGAGTGTCGTTGGCTTGATGTCGAGAAGCGCCGCGGCTCCGTTCGATCCTCGAATACGCCAATTACACTGTTCGACGGCCTGCAGGATGATCGTGCGCTCGGCTTCATCGAGTGAGCCTGCCGTCGCCTTCAGGGCGACCGGTCGAAGCGACGTGCGGCCGAGCTTAATGCATAGCCTCGGGCTATGATTAAGGATCATCGCGCGTTCGATCACATTTCGAAGTTCGCGGACATTGCCGGGCCAGTGGTATTCCTGAAGTGCCGACATCGATTCATCCGCGATCTCATCGACCCGCTTACCCATCGAATTGCTGAATTCCTTCACGAAGGTCCACGACAGCATTGGAATGTCTTCGCGTCGCTCGCGCAGCGGCGGCACCTCAATCGGAAACACATCGAGCCGATAGAACAGGTCTTCCCGAAATTTTCCCTCTTTCACGGCCTGCGCGAGCGGGCGGTTGGTGGCTGCAATGACACGCGCGTCGACCTTAATCGTCTTTGTGCCCCCCAAACGCTCAAACTCGCCTTCCTGGAGCACACGGAGCAGTTTCGGCTGCAATTCGAGCGGTAACTCGCCGACTTCGTCGAGAAAGATGGTCGAACCGTCGGCAATTTCAAAGCGGCCTGGCTGCCGTGCCAGCGCGCCGGTAAACGCGCCTTTTTCCCGGCCGAACAGTTCGGACTCGATCAAGCTTACCGGCAGCGCGGCGCAGTTGACCTTGACCATCGGGCGATCTTTCCGGCTGCTCGCATCGTGGATTGCCTGCGCGAGGACTTCCTTTCCACTTCCCGTTTCGCCGAGCAGCAGAACGATAGAGTTGGCTTGCGCAACCTGCGCGGCCTCCTCCACGACCGACAGAAAGCACGGCGAGTGGCTTGTAAGACCCTGCAGCGGCCGGATCTGCACGGTGCGCTGAAGATACGCATTCTCCCGCTCGAGGCGATCCTTCAGAACCTTGATCTCCGCCATGGCGGCCACAAGTTTTTCGTGCTCGCGCTTCCGGGCGATCGCATGCGCAAACACCTCGCCCACCAGCTTCAGTCGTGCAATCAAATCTTCCGGCCAGGCACGCGTCTCTCTGAAGGCAGCCAAAGCGATAACACCGACGATACGGCCGCCGATGCGAAGCGGAATGCTCAGATGCGAATGCAGTCCAAAACTTTGCCAATATTCAGCCTCGCTGGCGGCTTCGGGCGGCAACTTATCGCGAAGGCTCTGGAAGACGATCTTTTCGCCGGCGAGAAGCTGGGAAAGGTACCACGGAAGATGCGGAACGAACGGGCCAAGCGGCAATGGCCCGATTTCGTCGTTGGCGCTCGATGATATGACGCTCAGCAAGCCATCCTGATCAAATTCGCCAAAGTTACAGCGATCGAATCCGAGAAATTCCCGAAGTTTCGTTTGCGCAAGTTGAATTTCGAATTCGACCTTTTCGGCCGGCACGTTCGCGAATCGCGCAGAGAGATCGGCGAGCATACGTTCGAAAGCCAGAAGCTCCTCGGCCGTTGCATCGCTCGCGGCCGCGTCCGGGATCGCGACTGACGGAAACCGGCCGTACACCATATTGCTCTCCACCGGATGCATAGTCGCTCTCCATTGGTATCGAGGGCCAGAAACAACCGTAACATGCAGCGGGAAGCCGATATTGCTCCATTGTACTTGCGGAAGGTTCGAGGCTCGGAAGGGATCGGTGGTCGATACTTTGGTATAGATCCAGTCCGCGTTCTGATGCGGAGGGCTCAAAGCCCGGGCAGACAATTAATTCCGCCAATTAATTCCGCGAAACTTTCTCCCCGGAGCTCCCGAGCGCTTTGTCGAGGCATTTGAGCAGGCTTTCTTCGCTGAAAGGCTTGCTCAGGTAACCAAGGGCGCCGGCCTTCATAGCGCGTGCCCGCGTTTCTTCCTCTGGAAAAGCCGTAATGAAAATCGTGGGCATTTGAACACCTTGCGCGATCAATCCACATTGCAGGTCGATGCCGCTCAAGCCGGGCATCCGCACATCGGTGATCAGGCAGGCAGTGCGGTCCATGCTATCCGATTGCAGGAACTCTTCGGCCGACGCAAAAGTCGCTGCCTGGTAGCCAAGCGATCTTACGAGCCCTTTGGTCGACTCACGGATGGACTCGTCGTCGTCGACAATCGAGATCAAAGCCGCGCTCCGCATTCAAGATTCTCGATTCTTCAAATAGGCGAGTCGGATTCATGGCGCCTTCATACGTTGGTAATAATCCAAACAAATAAGGTTCAGGATATTATACGTGGGTATAGACCAACTATGTCCTACGTCGGATACCTAACATATCCGCGATCATCACCAAATCAGCCAGCGAGTTTGCGCTCATCTTGCGCATTACATTGCCGCGATGGACCTTCACGGTAATTTCGCTCACGCCCATCTCGGCTGCGACTTGCTTGTTCATAAGACCTGTGGTCACGAGCGACATGACCTCTTGCTCACGCGGCGTCAACGATTCGAACCGCGAACGAACGGCCGCACTTGTCTTCCGGAACTTGCGCTTTGCCTCGTCCTTTTCAAGTGCAAGTTTCACGGCATCCAGCAGGTCCTGATCCCGAAACGGCTTGGAGAAGAATTCGACAGCGCCGGCCTTCATGGCCTTCACGGTCATGGCAATGTCCCCGTGACCGGTGATGAATATGATGGGAACGTCAATATTGGCTTTTGACAACTCGGCCTGAAAATCGAGCCCGCTCAGTCCCGGCAATCTGACATCGACCACCAAGCAAATGGCGGCGTCAGGCAGTTTCTTTTCAAGAAATTCTGGCGCTGCACCGAACGTCTCAACGCGCAAACCTACAGACGCAAAAAGGCTCTTGAGCGATTCACGCGTGGAGGTATCGTCGTCGATTACATAGACGACACGCTCCGTATCTGCGGTCCCTTCCACCTCCACGCCCTCCCTGTCCTACCGATCAGATCCGCCGAAAATCCAAACGGTCCAGTTCACTCAGCGGCAGCCTGATGGATCGGCAGCTCCAGATGAAACACCGATCCATGCGCGTCACCTGGCGAGACGAAAAGCTGTCCGCCATGAGCCGCGACAATGGATCGGCAGATCGAAAGTCCCATGCCCGTTCCGTTCTTTTTCGTCGTGAAGAACGTCTCGAATATACGGCCGATAATGTTCTGGTCGATACCCGTTCCGGCGTCCTCTACCGTCAGCGTCACGCTGGACGGTCCGGCGTGCTCGGATCGCAGCCTTAATACCCGCGCACGATCCCTCAGGGTCGCCATGGCATCGATACCGTTCATCACCAAATTCAGCACGACCTGTTGCAGCTGCACTCGGTCGCCAAGAACCTGCGACAAATTTTCTTCAAATTCAGTTCGAACCACGATCCTTTCGCTCTCGATTTCGCCGCGGGCAAACGTCAGAACGTCGCGGATGAGTTCATTGATATCGAGCGGCTCCTTTGCGTCGCTGCCTTTTTTCAGCATCGTCCGGATACCGCTGATTACCTGACTTGCCCGATGCCCGTCCTTCACTATTCGCGTCAAGCAGGCCCGCGCTGACTCGAGATCGGGTGTCGCGTTCGCGAGCCAGCGAAGCCCGGCCGAACCATCGTTGACAATGGCGCCCAACGGCTGATTGATTTCGTGGGCGATCGACGCCGTCATCTCCCCCATCGCGGTTAGCCGTGCGACCCGCGCAAGGTCCGATAGCGCGTCTCGTGAGGCCGCCTCCGCGCGCTTTCTGTCCGTGATATCGATTGTGGTGGCGAGGAAGAGCGGCGGCTTGGATTCGTTGCTTTGCATTCTGGATACGTAGGCTTGTACCCATACCGGCGCGCCGCCGGCGTGCCGGTACTCTTGCACGGTTTCGTAACTTGGCTGCGTGCCTCTTCGAACCTGCTCAAAAAGCAATTTTAGGGGTTCGCGCTCCTCTTCTGCGCAGATATTGAGCGGCGAAAGTCCACGGAGTTCCTCATCCGTTCGGCCAAGCATGGCTTGGAAAGCCGCATTGGTGGCCTGGAATCTGAAATTGTGATCCGCCACCGCGATGCCGACCGTCGACATTTCGAATACAGAGCGCCAACGCTCCTCGCTTTCTTTCAACGAAGTTTCAGCCCGTCTGCGCGCAAACATTTGAACCAGCAGGGCTGCGATCATGATCGCCTGCAACAGGACAACGAAAACAGTCGCTAGCACGAGGTTGCGATGCTCCTCCCATAACGTCGGCTGCTTGAAGGACACGACGGCATCCGCGGGGAGATTCTTTTCGGAAAGCTGCCACCTTAGCAACTGGCGAGCATCAACTTGAAATTTGCGATTTTGACTGGGCTGAGGATCGATCTCGGTCGGGTTCTTGCCCGCAAGTACTTCCAGGGCCATATCGGCGGCGCTTGCACCCATCAATTCGAAGGAGTCCATGTAGCCGCCCACAACTCCTTGGCCGAGGTAGGTATCAGAAGGTCCGTAAACCGGAGCGCTCGCAGCTTGAGTGAGAGCCTTCACCACTTGGGCGGGGGGAAGTGTCCTGCCTGTGCTATCGTCGTAGTCCGTGATAAAAACAACTATTGTTTCACGTGACAAATGCGAAGCGCGCTCGAGCAGAGAGGCATATGGAACGCCGATCCAATATTCCGTATTGAACGTTTTCTTGTACGGCTCGATCTCTTTTTGCATCGCCGCCAAATAGCGTCGATCAATGTCCGATGATCCGGAAACGATGACAAGATTGCGGGCCTCGGGCTGCAGTTGTTGCGCAAGCGCTATGGTCTTTCCAACATCAAACTGAGTATACACGCCCGTGACATCTTTCGGTCGATCCGCGATGGTAGCAATCTGGGGCGGGACACAACAGAAGACGATTGGGACATTCGGCGCAATTGTGTCTCGGTATTTAATTGCAAAGCGCAGCCCCTCTAAATTCAGCGGCATTATGATCTCGAGCGATCTGTCAGCGTACTTTTCGGCTAAATAGCGCGCTAAACGAAGCTCGTCAGATTCTTTAGGAAATCGGGCTAGATCGAGAAATTCAGTTCCGATATCGATTTGTGAAGGTGATTTTTCAGCCATCCGCTTTCTGATAGCGGCGCCGGCGATTGCCGTGGCGGGCACTTCATTGTCGTAGGGGTAAAGCAAAAGAACGCGTCGTGACGGCCCTTGGGCGTTCACCGGCCAGCTATTCAGACCCAACGCGACTAAACCGATTATTAGGCTTCTCAAAAGGACAAGAATCTGCGTCACCCCGTTGCTCCGACGCTGCTTAGCGTTGATCAGGCTTTGTTTGGGGATCGTACCCCAGGATCGGAGGGACAGCCAACCTTAAGCTGAGGATGACGACGTTTTGAAATGAACTGTGCGAACTTTCGAAAAGAACGAAGTACCTGAATTTATTAGCAAAACAAAACTAATCATAGTGCCTGCTCCTGCTGATCGCTCAAACTCGACCCGCGATTCGACTCCTCTACTGCAATGATTGTGGCGCTTATTTATGCACGAGCGGTGGTGGGGCAGCGCTCTGGGTGGGCGGCGCATCCGAGATTGCGAAGGTAAGCCAAGTATTCCAACCCTCGGGCCGGTTTTTGGAACCAAACTCAAAATACGACTTCACGCCCAGGAAGCCCTGCTTTCCGTTGAAAGGAAAAATGTATCCCAATTGGGGACCGACCGAAAACACCCTCGACTCAAACGCACCGACTTTGTCGCCGGAGCCGCTGTCGGCAGTGACCTGATCGTAGGCATAACCAACGAGGCCGACAAAGAAGTGCTTGGACAGGAACTGCGACGCGCCCCAGTCCAGATGAAAATCGACGCCACTCTGATATTGGGTGGTCTGGTTCATGAAATGATAGGTGAACCCCGCGACTGCCGAAAACTCATGCCCGGTGGCCGGATTGAAATAAGTATAGCCGCCGCCGGCATCGATGGCGCCGTGCCCCAGGCCGAGATTGGCCAAACTCATCGAGTTATAATTACCAACCGGAATATCTCCGGTAACGTAGGTCATGAAATTATTGACCCCCAGATCATCTCGGCCGCTCAGTAAGGGATTGCGTGCCGGCGCTTGCCGATTCCGTTGAGGGTATCGTCCGTTCGATCATGGACACCGGCGATCCGGTGACGGGCATCGAGGTTGCGGGCCAGCGCGCTGACCAACCCGACGAGCGGTTCTGGATCACCTATTGGCATCCGCTGCGCAGCCCCGCCGGCGAAATCGTCGGAATCAACGTCGCGGCCGAAGAGATTACCGAGCGCAAGCGCGCGGAAGCCGCGCTCCAGGCGAGTGAGCGTCAGTTCCACACCTTGGCCGATTCCATTCCGCAGCTGGTGTGGATGGCTGAAACCGAAGGCAAGATTTACTGGTTCAACAATCGCTGGCACGAATACATAGGCACGCCCGTCGAGGAAATCAGCTCTCACGACTGGCAGGCCATTCTTGCGCCAGCCTCGCTGGAGGAAGCACGAGACCGGTGGAGGCAGGCCCTCGGAACCGGAACGGCGCTGGAGATGGAGTTATCTTTGCGCGGGAAAGATGGACAATATCGTCCATTCCTCACACGCGCGGTGCCGCTTCGCGATTCAGCGGGTGACCTCTATGGCTGGATCGGCACCCACATCGATATCAGCGACCGCAAGCGCGGTGAACAGGATATACGCAGCGCCAGAGATGCCGCCGAAAGCGCGTTACGAAATCTGCAGGAGACCCAAAACTCCCTGATCGAAACAGAAAAACTGGCCGCGCTTGGACGGCTGGTGGCGGGCGTCGCGCACGAGATCAATACCCCGGTGGGCAACAGCCTGACCGTAGCTTCTTCGCTGGAGCGTAAGACGGCCGCATTCGCGGCGGAAGTCGCGCAAGGCAATCTGAAGCGATCAAGTCTGAGCGATTTCCTGGATGCCAGCCGCGAGGCATCTGCGCAATTGGTCGCCAATCTCTACCGCGCGGCTCGGCGATTTGACTGAGCAGGTCGCCACCAGCTTGCGGCCGGGCCTTGGAAAGCGAAACCTGGCTCTCAATGTCGCGTGCCAATCCGATCTGATGATGAATAGCCACCCCGGCCCATATGGACAGGTGCTGACCAACCTCTTCCTTAACTCGGTCACGCATGCCTTTCCCGACGGCAAGACAGGTACCATCGACATCATGGTTCAGGCAGCCGGCAACGACGCGGTCAATGTACTATTTTCCGACGACGGTTGCGGCATGAGCCTCGATATCAAGCGCAATGCCTTCGATCCGTTCTTCACGACGCGTCGCGATCGGGGCAGCACCGGCCTCGGGCTGCATATCGTCCATACCATCGTCACAAATTTCTTGGGTGGCAGGCTCCATCTCGAGAGCGAGCCCGGAAAGGGAACGAGCATCCGGCTCACTTTACCGCGCGTCGCGCCTGGGGGGCCCGCCGTTACGGTCCTCTGAGCCGCGTTGGACGCTCCCATTGGTCCTCGGGCCGACCCCACGGCTGGCGCTTGTCTCGCCCTTAGCCCGGTTCATCTGAATCCGCTATTAGGAGCCGAAAGATCACTTTCAAGCGGGCGCTCTGTTTACCCACCAGAGCGGTTGCTTCGAATTCGGCACCCTCATCGGTATACGTTCCGGTAAATCCCATGGTGACGACCTTTCGGGCAAACAACTTCGTAATTAGGTCGGGCTCGTGCTCTCGCGTCGTCAGTTCACCCTTCCACTTGCCGCTGGAGCAACTGTAGCGTCCAGTGTGGTAATAGATCGAGCCACCCCCGCGCATCGTGCCGTCCTGCAACACCGATACACCTGTTGCGCCACCTTCGAGGCCATCCAGCAATTTTGAAGTAACAGCGTAAAGCCCGTTCCTAATCATGATGGTGGCCGATCCGACGCAAGCGCCCCCGGGGACGGCCGGGACTTGCAAAAGTGCCAGTTCCGGAAGTCGTTCGATCTCTTCCCGCGCGCATTACGGCAGTCCCGCCGAAGCCAACTGTCGCGCAGGTACCGCTCCGGACATCCTGCCGCACCGTCGTTGACGCGACGCCGCGGCAAAATGTTCGAGCCGATATTGTAGGAATTTCAGTAGACCCTGCGACGAACAGCGACCCGTGGGGCGACAACAACGGGACGAACAACAGGACGAACAACGGGACGTGCGACGACCGCAGCGCCGCCTGCGGCGACACAGCCTGCCCGGTACACACCGCGAGCGCAAACCACAGCGTTCGCTTCGGCTGTCGTCAAGGCAACGAAGCCGCCAACTAGCAATAGAGGGACAATCAGACGTTTCATAACGGTTCTCCTTGAGCTGTGAAGGGCCCCACGGTAAGCACCGAGATTGGAAGGGAATCATTTCTTCGGTCGCTATCTGCGAAAGGACGGGCACCCTTCTCTCTAGCTACGTCGCAAGAACTGCGCCAATGCGAGGGCCGCCGCATAGCGGAGAGAATCTTTCGACAGATCAGCACGCTAGCAGAACTCGAAACGAACGGCATCGCGACCCGTTCGCTCAAATGCCCCGAATTCTCGGAGGGGACTCCGAAACTTCGGAGGTGGTGGCTTCATGCATCATGCTCGTATCAGGGCGCTTTGCACTACGTTTCAACCAAAGCACCTCACGGGTTGAGCGACAAAAGTGCGCTCCAGCGAACTTCTAATTCCGAGTATAGACCTCAGAACGGAATTATCACGCCGCGACCGCTTTTCCGGCGGTCTTTTTCGCTTTGAAGTACCGCAGTGCACGCTGTGATGAATTAATTCTGCTCTCGACGAAACCACTTTAGGCCCCCGACGCAACCGTCCTGAAACCGTTGCCAGGTACTGGTTATCGCAACGACGCGCCGGAAAGGCGCACTTGGGGCGCTCAAATAGTCAAACAGGGGGACTACGATGTTCAATCTCGATATTTTTAAAGCGAATTCCCGCGGTGCCGCAGTCGCTCTTGGTGCGATCGTTGGTGCCGTCACTTTCTCCCACGCGGCGGGCGCCGGGCCGCTGCCGCCGTTTCCGTTCGTTATGGCCCCGCCGGTACAAACCGCGCCGCAGCTGCAGGCCGTGCCCTCCCAGGAAGAAGGCGTCGTCGCTGAATTGCCGGCACGCTTGAAGCGCCAGGTCATTAGCTATGCCACCCGCGAAGCGCCGGGCACCATCATTATCGACACCCCCAACACCTATCTCTATCTGGTGTTGGGCAACGGACAGGCGATGCGCTACGGCATCGGCGTCGGCCGCGACGGCTTTACTTGGTCGGGCGTGCAGTCGATCACGAAGAAGTCGGAATGGCCCGATTGGACACCCCCGGCGGAGATGATCGCGCGCCAACCCTATCTGCCGCGCTATATGGCCGGCGGTCCCGGCAACCCACTCGGTGCTCGCGCGATGTATCTCGGCGGTACCATCTATCGCATCCACGGCACCAACGCTCCTGGCACCATCGGCACCCGTGTCTCGTCAGGTTGCATCCGCCTCACCAACGAGGACGTTGCCGACCTTTATTCGCGGGTCAACGTCGGCACCAAAGTGATCGTGCTTCCCATGGACCGCCGTGCCGACAATTCTGTCGGCATGCGCGGCTGAGAGGGGGCGCGACAATGAACCATTCTTTTTACAGCGCCGACCGATCGACCCATCTCAAGATCGTAGTCGTTGCGCTTGTGGCTGGCATCGCGGTATCTGGCCTGGCCTTGTCATCCCGCACCAACCCTGACCAAGGCTCCCAGCAGACTGCAGGCGTTATCAAAGCCGGAAAGCCAATGGCGATTACCAGTTCGGGTACTTCGGTTACTCGCTAATCGGAGAACGCGTCATGTCGACCGCACGGCTAATTCCAAATCTAACATCAACAGGATAGACGGCCCGTCACAATGGGTGTGGCGCCAAGTTGGTGGGTAAGGGAGATACAAATGGCTTTGCGTCGGAAAGTGCTCGTCTCCTTTGCCGTCGGCATAATAAGCGGTTCGAGCGTTCTCGTGCTGCCTGCGCACGTTGCCGATTTGTGGGGTCTACCTATCGTGGCACATATTCCGGATCCGTTGCCACTTCCATGCCGGAGGCAGAACTGGACGAATGCCGATCGTATCTGCCTGTCGTGGACCGCACCGCGCGACAACATGCGTCAGACAACAGCCGTCGCAACCGACAGAGATCGAAGTGGCGCCGCCGCAATTTCGAGAACCCCATGATTCCGCGTGAGTTGCGGAATCCTAGTCTGGGGGAAAATATTGTTCGAGCAGCCTGACAATTGTCAGCGTTGTCAAAAGCATACCTGGACATTTAGGTTGTTGAACGTCCGCTTTCGGGAGCAGACATCATCAAAAGCGTACATCAGACGTTATGGAATATCGGCCTGAGCCGACTGTTTACGGTCCTACTCCTTCCTGATCATTTCGGAGCTCGGACGCTTCTTTTGCGCAGGAACGTCCGCATTGCGCCGATTTGTTGCAGAAGTTCGTTGAAGGCTTCCGCGAACAATGATTCCCTGACGTTGACGCGGTCAGCGGCGGGAACGGGCCATGATGGGGCGGTTGGAGCAGGATCAAGGGCAGCTGTTTTATTCGTTCTGCCTTGAAGAGGTGGTGCCGGACGATCACCAGGTGCGGGCGATTGCAGCTGTGCTCGATCTGTCGTGGGTCTATGGCGAGCTTTCGCCCCATTATCCGGCGCTCGGCCGCCCCTCGATCGATCCGGTTCTGATGATCCGGATGCTGATCCTCGGCTACGCCTTCGGCCTGCGGTCGGAGCGTTTGCTCTGTCGCGAGGTCAGGGTCAATCTGGCGTACCGCTGGTTTTGCGGCTTGAGCATCGAAGACAAGATTCCGGACCATTCGGTGTTCTCGCGAGCCCGCAATGAGCGGTTCCGTGACAACGACATTTTCCGCCGGGTCTTTGAGCGTGTCGTTGAGGCATGTATTTCGGCCGGGCTGGTCGGAGGTCAGGAGTTTGCGGTCGATGCGAGCTTGATCGTAGCGGACGCCAACAAGCAGCGGTCGATCCCGGGCTC
>OCZT010003377.1_pt1 | contig 16311 bp, 16 predicted proteins | sample 1539031 | NCBI WGS metagenome assembly OCZT01 (sample SAMEA3539308, study PRJEB22396) | soil metagenome | biome: tundra; feature: field; material: soil | place: USA | collected 2010-05 | depth 0.15 m | reverse complement strand
TGTTTTTTTGTCTGCGAAGATTAAGGAGAATAAGAAGGGCAGTTAAAATAAGACTAATTTGTTTCATTGTTCATAAATTTCATAGTACTAACCTTACAATAAGGCTAAATAATCAGGTAATTTCATTCTGTGCAGAGAGGTTCAGATAAAAAAAACTATCCTTCACAAAATTAGTAAATTGACCGAATAATATTTGGAACACTTTTTGTTGTTAAAACATTAACGAAGCCTAAACAATCTGCAATGAAAAATTTTTATCTGTTGACATTATTGTTGTTCCTGCTGCTGTTTTCCGTCTCCTGTAAAAAAGATGATAAAATTCCGATACTAAGCGATAAGTATGATCAGGGCAACTCTAACCTGAATGAATCTTTAAGTTATCTCCGGTTCATAGACAACAATACCGGATATGGTGTTAATTATTCGGGAAAAGTATTTAAAACAACAGATAAGGGTCTTACATGGAAATCAAAAACCCTGACAAACCTTCCATTAAAATCAATATATTTCGTTAATAAGAATCTTGGTTTCGTTGTTGGCGACCAATCTTCAGCATTCAAAACAATAGATGGCGGGGAAACATGGTTAGAACTGAGCATGCCTGGCTTAGTACCTGAGATCAATTCGGTTTACTTTATAAATGAAAATATGGGATTTGCGGTTGGTCTTGCTTTTCAATTAAAAACGACCAATTCAGGAGCCAGTTGGACCAACTTTGAGTTCCCAGTTAACTGTTTAATGACCAAAATATTATTTATTAATTCACAAACCGGTTTTGCTGCAGGATTATCAGGAAATATATTCAAAACAACAGACCAGGGTAAAACATGGTCACAATCTTTTAATACTTCAGACGGACATATTTACGATTTTTGTTTTGCCGATGGGAATACCGGGTATGCTGCAGGGCAAAAGGAAATGGTAAAGACTGTAGATGGAGGAAACACCTGGAATATTCTGACAGGATCTCCTTCAGAAATTTATTTTATTCATTTTGCTGATATTCTCAATGGAATTGCAATAGGAAAAGGTCACTATACTGGTGGCGACTGGGGCGTATGGACTTCCGCGATATTCAGTACTTCAGATGGCGGAACAACATGGAAAATGGAAGACAATATTAATTTTGGCACTGTCGCTTCCTTCCCTTCAGTCAGAACGGGATATGCAATTGGTTTGAATTCAATATATAAGATTACTTTTGAATAAAAGGATTTTCAGATTATTGAATATTTATTTACTATTTGAATTTCCTGATTTATTAATCATGAATAAAACTATTTCAATTTGGTGCCTGCTAATCGCAATCCTTTCATGCACTAAAACAGAAGACAGACAAAAGGAGATTCTAAAATGCGATTGTTCAGGTTATCTGCCACCTTCAGAATCTGTAGCGTGCTCCGGCACATTATGCCAAAGCGATACCTGTCAGACATATTTCTCAATCTGGAAGGATTTGTTCCTCTCAAGAAATCAGATGTCGCCTGACTATTTTGATAATCACATAACACTCTGTAATACAAACATTGACAAATGGGATGACGGAATATCTTTCAGAATTTATTACAAAGTCAAAATTGAATGGGCGGAAGTGCTTATGGGTGATCAGTTCATAATCTGGCTCTCACCTTCCACTTCAGGACTTTTTCCTTCTCTTTCCCTGCGAAGGGATACTCTCTTAACCAAAGAACAAATTAATACTGCATTCAGTTTAATGGCTTTCAGTTCAAGTATGAATGTAATTTCTTCAATTAATGGGTTAAAGTATCATACTCTTACTGAGGCAATGAATGCAGTAATCCGGGGATCAGGAGTCGATACTCTATGCACCGGCGATCTTTATTTTAACGCTCCAAATCTCAGCTTAGCTCCCTCTGGTCAGCCATACCTAAGGGCTACCGGGGTTTTGAATTGGAATGAAAACAAATGTATAACTGGTGTGCTGAATCTTTTCACCGGTGAGGTTAAGGCTTCATTTAATGAATGCATGATTATCTTTTGTGTAACCAAAGGAACCCTGATAACAAAAAACACCACTTCAACGCTGCCAATTGAAAAAATAAAAACCGGTGATACTATCCTGTCTGTGAATACAAACTCAATGAAAATTGAAAAAGATGTTGTCCTTAAGATTGATTCAGTTATTCACAAAGATATTGTTGAAATCAGATTCAGCGATAATATAAAACTTTCTTCAACTTATGATCATCCGTTTTATGTGAAAGGGAAAGGGTGGTGTTCCTATAAACCGCCAGAGACATCACAAAAATATGCATTAAAGACCAAACAGCTTAAGGCAGGTGATACCTGCATTGAATATCATGAAAATATTTTAAAGGAAGTTGAAATTAAATCTCTTTCTGAGAGTATAGGAGATATTAAAACATATAATATCAGCCGGCTTAAAAATAATAAAAGTTATTTCGCTAACGGCATTCTTGTCTCTACGGAAGAGAACTAAAAATAATACTATGCGGCATATTACAAGTTTAATTATTTGTCTGCTCTTATTGCAATCCTCTTGCGAAAAAGTTACCGTCCCTTCTCCGGGCAGTTTAGCCGGAATATGGATATGGGCATACACTTATAATGACGGCGCTCCCGGCCCGACAAATCCGTTGACCCCTAAGATTGCAGGTTATGGGGAACAATTAGAAATAAAAACAGATTATACCTGGAGTAGCTTCGACTTCAGTGCCACATCAGAACCAATTCCTGTTACAGGCACTTTTTCTGTCGGACACGGCAGCTACACTCCCTACAAGGGTGCAATTACTTTCAGTTATGACAGTATTATTTTTTATAAGAACGGGCTGCATTCTGACGCTACAGTTGAATATTACAGAGAATCAAATGATACTCTCATGTTTTGTGGCTGTCTTGCAGGATTGGCTGGGAGCATTTCAAAAACTTATATAAAACAGAGCGACTAAAAAGGAATCAGTGTATCTACTGTTTCAAGGAAAAGGTTATTTTCTACATAGAATCTCCTTCCTATCCGGGTTTCAACCGATGATTCATCTTTGTATTTCAGGTATTGAATTGTTTTTACACTTGTTTATGATTGTTTATCCTACAAACAACAATACCCGTTGTGAATATTACGTTCCCCAGTAATTTTTCATCATTTCGCTAACCCACCCGGGCTGTCTGATATTTTCTTCCATCTTGTATTCTTTAAAAACAGGTTTTATATCCAGGACAGGAGTTCCGTCGATGGCATCAAGGTATTTAACTTTTATTGTCCGGCCTTTATGTTCAAGTAATTCCACCGTACAAAGACCCAGAGTATTCGGGCGGTCCTTTTTTCTTTGTGCGAATATTCCCGTTACCGGATAACCTGGATTCTCACGCGGCCTTCCTGAAAAAACAATATCACTTTGTTTAACCTTATCAAAGAAGTAGATGATCTCAAGATGTGAAAAGGATGAGATACCTTCAAATGCCTCATCGGGAATATGATTGCAAAGCTCTATTTCCGAAATAATTTCTCCCCAGAAATCATCAGTTGGAGTCTTTCGTGGGTTTTTTACTGTCGCTACAGGTTTGACTCTTATTTCCATTGTCTTCTTAAGTATTTCACAAATTAATTACACTCAGGTGCGCATGAATCAGGATTGTTGTGACAAATAAATAAATTAATCAGCATAAAATTGCTAACGATAGAGTTTCTTTTCTCTATCGCTTTTTGTCTGTACACCTCCTGCACATTAACTGCCGGCTCGGTGCACAGATATACCAAAAGTCCTTTTTCCCGTGAGTATGCATTATTTATGCATCCAATCTCCCTGACATTATTGAAGAGCTTTTTTATATCGCCAATTTCACTGTTAATATAGATAAAAGGACCATCAGGAATAGTATCGGGTGCCCACATCACGTAACTTTCAAGAAATGTAATCGCCTCAGGCAAATTATATTCTTTGCCATAAAAATTAATTGCTGCAGCATTGCCATAATCCCGCTCAGCATAGATAGTACATTTTCTTTGCTCCTCTTTTGATAACTGTCCATAAGCTTTTGCAACATAGCCGGTTAACTCCTTCCATCCGTTCATATCGGCATATATCTGCGAAATATTGTGAATCTTCCCATCTTCCCAGCGGTAAAAAGGATAAATGATCCAATGAGCTGTGTTCTCTTTGTATTTCAACAGGTTATCCATCGATAGTAAAGGTATTCCGAATGGCAATGCAATTAAGGAGAAAAACATAGTAATGCCAATAACCACATAATTTATATAATTCAATCTGTTTTTCAGATATTTTTCCAAAATATAACCGCCTGTTGCAAAGAGGAATGGAATTAATCCAAGAATATAATATCCCTTTCCTTTTGAGAATAAAAAGAGCAGGATAATTAATAATGAAGCTACTCCTATAAACCGGTTTTCTTTCTCCTTTTTCAGTATTAAAAGTGATACCAGACCTGCTATCCAGATCAGAGAAGCAGCCAGGTTTAAACTGAAAATGTCAATAAAAAAGTCAGAGTATGTCAGGTTGACCATCTGCGTTCTTTTCAGTTCCCCCATGTGATAAACCACTGGCCAGCCATGCATGTATTGCCAGATAAGGTTTGGAAGAATAATGATTATTCCGATGAGTATTGAAATGTATAAGTACCTGGAATTTAAAAACTTCCTGTGGCTGCTGAATAAAATAGCGATGAAAAATCCAAGGATGTAGAATAACACGGAATACTTGTTCAGGAATGCCACACCCAGAAGAATCGCGATCACGATCCATAATTTAGGATTATTCTCAGATACCATTCTGAACAAAAAATATGTTGCCAGGAGCCATATGAACTGTTCAATTACATTTGTAGTGAAAAGAGTATCAAAAAGCAAAAAACCGGTTGAAAACAGAAATGCTGAAGAAGCAATGATTAATGCAAGGATGCTTCCGCCCAGGTCCCTGACTGTTTTGGCAATAATAAAAAGTGAAGCAGCTCCCAGCAAGGCCGGAATTAAGCGGATGCCAAAAACCGAATAACCGAAAATACCCTTTATAATAAAAGCAAGGAAACCGGTAACGGGTGGAACAGTTGCATAACCCAAACTCAGGTGGTCGGCCATATTGAAATAGAGCATCTCATCGCGGTGGAGCTCATAGTTTGTATTTGTAAAAAAATGAAGGCATAGTTTGGCAGTTATGAAAAGGATTGCCACAATCCAGTAACTGCTTATTTTAAAATTTGGTTTTAATGCTTTCATGAGAAATAAAAAGCGATATAGGTTATCTGAATAGGCTTTAATTCCTCTTTATTCACTTTGTGAGCCTTTGTGCCTCACTTCGCGACCATTTGTGGTAAAAGGAAACTAACACTAAGGTACATAAAGTATAAGTCAAAGTAATACAAAGAGTAAAAATTAAAACGCGGATTTTGAAGCAAAAAACAATGCCGTTCAGAACAGGCAGTCATGCAAATCTGAACGACATTGATTAACCTAAACTTAATAATCGAAGCTTTATTTGGCCTCCTTTTTTACATAAATATTCCCTTGCATGTTTTTCATCATCATCTCAGGTCCACCGCCATTGATCTTTCCGGAGACCCAGTCATCCTTTTTTATCTTATACAAACCGGGCTCAGTTGTCTTATCTATTTTGGCCGGAGTCTTATCAATGTCTATATCAAAATCGCTGAACACATCTCCATTATCGGATTTAAGTTTCAGATTGGCTTTTGTATCAGCCGGAAGAGTGACATTGACGTCGCCATTCAGTGTGGAGAAAGACATTGGCGCTTTAGGGTCAACTGTTTTGAAAGTCACATTTACATCGCCGTTTACTGTATTGGCTACCACAGAACCTGAAATATTCGTAAGCGTTATCTTGTCATTAACATTATTCACTTCAAGTTCTCCTCTGACATTTTCAACAGTTACTTCACCATCATTTACCGTTCCTATCTGAAGCTTGACATCCTGTGGAATCTTCAGATCCAGATCAATTGCTTTGTTAGGGTTACCGGTATTAACTGTTACATTATTATCAGCTTCTTTGGCAGTAACTTCGTAGCTGCCATGAGTTGATATGCGTTTCATCCCGTTTTCAACGGCATTCGATTCGTCTTCATTGTTGCCATTCCTGGGGATTACATTGATTATGACATCTTTTCCCTCATAACTCGCTACTTTAATTGACCCTGAAACCAGATGCACTTTTAAGGAGTATGGTTTTCCCGGACTGCTCAGTGGCACTGTTAACTGTTCTGTTGATGCGGTTTGTCCAAATGATTTTGTTCCGATAATCAGGCTGAGTAATATCAGGCCTGCAATTTTCATTTTTTTCATAATTGTAAAATTTAAGATTGTTTTTTAATATAGACGTTCCCGTTAAGTGTTTCGAATTTGAATGTCCTGCCACCTTTGCCAAAGCGGACAGAAGTAGTAGTATTCAGTTTATAAACTGTTCCATCACCCTTCTTTTCCTTTACTTTAGTGACCGTGGGCGGCAGCAGCTCTGCTCCCGGAAAATCAGTAAAGAAATCGCCGTGCATGCTTTTGAACTGAAGATCGGCTGAAAGATCCGGCTTATAATTTACATGTATATTCCCGTTTATAGTATAATATGAAGATTCCTCTGTTGGATTAACCTGATAACTTACAGATACATCTCCGTTAACTGTATGGGCATAAGTTGTTCCTTTTGCATTTTTAATTGATATTTCTTCATTCACATTATTTACATGCAAGGTACCGCTGACATTATTTACCGAGATAATCCCGTCATTCACTGTTGAGATATGGAGGTTCATACTGAATGGCACCTTCACTGTAAAATCGACATTATACTGGTATTCTATTTCCGCACGATCATCGTTATAATGCCAGCTCCTGTGAGGACGCGAATCGTAAGGCTCCGCAATATAGACCATCATGGTATCGGTTTTCTCATCAAAGGCAAGCCTGAATTCCTTTTTGCCTGTTTCAAGAGTTTTGTCGTCATCTGCCGTTATGGTCTTATCCATTTCAAGTATTACTTTATTCCCTGAGTAACCTTCCACCTCAATAAATCCTGAAATATTATAAATGAAAAGTGTACTTTTCCCGGCATCATCTGAAAGCGTGAATTCTTTGTAAACATGCTCTTTGAAATCCCGTTCATTTGCCTTTGTGACAGAGCATATTATTCCCATTCCCATTAAAAGGGTAACTATTGCTTTTTTCATTTTATATATTGATTATGTGGTTTTCAGATCAACTTTTGAATGTTTTTTTCGATATTGAGTTTGACCATCTGATTCAGCCCTTTCTTATTAAGCAGTCTTTGCAAGTACTGAACAGAGCTTTTCTCCTGCAATTTTACCATTACATCTGCCATGGCTGATTGCATAATGGGCGATTCCTGTAGATTTATGCTCCTTACGAGGCCCTCACGTACTCTTGGTTCACGCGATAACTTTACAAGGGCCTCAAGGGTGGAAAGCCTTACATTGACATTAGGATCCTCATTCAATGTGGTGAAAAGAGCGTCAATAACCTTATTATCAACGTTACTGATTTCGTCGGTGTATGAAACGGCGCGTATGCGTTGCGATGCTGAAGGGTCCTGCAGAAGAGAAAGGAACATTACCTGTTTCAGATCGGAGACCTGCGATGAAAGAGAATCAATCTGCCTGTTGTAAGAAGTTGCCGACTGTCCCGGCTGGTGAAGCAAATATCCGCCCATAAGTCCCAGTGCAACCAGGAAAAGGCTGAATGCTAAACGCGGCTGTGCCTGCAGTGACCAGAACCCGCGAAGCCTATTCATCCATTCACCTATCGGCTTTTTCCCTGAGATCAATTCTTGCTTATAGTTATTAAGCACAATATTAAAGCTTGTCCGTAATGCTTCCGATGGTTGCGGTTGCGGTATTTCGCCCATAAGATCCCAAATCTTCCCGAATGCCTCATATTCTGCCCGGCAACCATCGCAAACTGCCAGGTGGCTTTCAATCTCACTCTTTTTTGCGTTATCAAGAGTGTTATTCAGAAGCGAGGCAAATTGTTCCCTGTAGTCTTTGCATTCCATATTGATTCTTTTTAATTCTCAATTTTCAAATAGTTGCTTTTCAACTGGTTCAAAGCCCGATGAACTCTTACTTTTATTGCACCTTCCGTTGTATTCAATATTTTTGCTATTTCAGTATATTTCAGCTCCTGGAACCTGCACAAAATAAGTAATTCCCGATTTTCATCACTTAATTTTTCCATAGCCTTTTCAAGTGACCTTAATTCCTGTTCTTTCTCTATAGGTGCATCGGTATGCAACTCCCCTTCAATTCTTTCTTCATAGTCCTTCACATCGGTATGAGAAGGAGTTCTTTTAACTTTTCTGAAATGATCATACACAACATTTCTTGAAACATGGTACAACCACATCTTAAATTCACCAAAGCCTGTAAATCCATCAGGGTATTTCAAAATCCTCAGAAAAATATTCTGAACCATGTCTTCACTCAATTCCTTCTGCCGCGTCATATTAAAGATGAATCTGTATAACTGACGATAATATCGTTCATAAAGCAGGCCCATTTTATCAATGTCACCCTTTTTTACCATTAGCATCAGCTCATTATCTGAGAGAGTATCCAAGCTTTGAAGTTTTTTATTTCATTCAATTTATACAGTAAACCTCTGTATAAGTAAAAGGTTACAGGAAGATTGTCATTTTCCGTAAAGATACTGTTTAGGAGAGAACCGGAAGTCTGAAAGTCGGGAAGTCCTGGAGTTTTAAGGTCTTGTGTTCCGGAGGTTAAAAAAAATAATCGCCCGTTAAATATAACGAACGATTATAATTTGATAATTGGTGAATGTACAATAACAGGATTGCTCTTATTGACTAAACTAAAATAATTACAAGGATAATAACCAAAAGAAGGCCACCACCACCATACCACATCCCATATCCTCTGTGCCTGGTCTCAACAATAACCTGCGGAGCTGACCTCAGATCTTTGTTCGAATTGCTACTACTTTTATTTACCAAATTCTTTTCAGACAGATTATCTGTCTCAGCCCGCCGTGTTATGCGGCTTAATTCCTCGTTGGATAACTTATTTTCTCTGGTGTTCAAAATCGCTGGTTTTTCAGAATCCTTTTTCGGACCACTCAAACCTGCGAATGCTGAAGTGCTTAATACAAATAGTATTAAAAAACCAAGTAACAGATGCTTTCTCATGATGTAATTTTTTGATTATTAGTTAAAAGCCAAAGTTACGTGTCGAAATAACCTATCGTGTTACACAATTATATAAATAAGTTACATGTTTCGGATGTCTCTATCTACCTCACTCTTCACTATTCTGTTCAATTTGGGTGTAATTCATGCCAGGAAGTTTGGTAATGCGGTCAAACGGTACTGCGGTATTATGGTATAAAATTAGTGCGGTAATGGGGTGATTTTGACTTTTAACCCTTATTCTTCGGTCGGGGTCGTGTTCCGCTGCGACTTTTGACTTTTGCTTTTCCCCGAAATTTCTTATCTTGGTTAATCCAAATTTTGTTTATATGAAAAAATATGCCCTTTTTTTAATACTGGTTGTTCCCATCAGTGCTTTTTTGATGAAACCGCAGGCAAAAAAATATCCTGCTGAAATCGAAGATAAGATCAAGCTGGTTGAGAACAGTCTGGCAGGATGGGTTCAGACAGGAAGCAATGATACCTGGAACCTGGCTGAAAGGATGAAAAAATATAATATAAACGGAGTCAGCATTGCCGTAATTCATAATTATCAGATCGAATGGGCCAAGGGATACGGATTCGCCGATGTTTCCGAAAATCGACCCGTAACTGAGAATACACTCTTCCAGGCAGCCTCAATCAGCAAATCGCTTAACAGCGTCGGAGTTTTAAAACTGGTTCAGGAAAATAAACTCGACCTGAACACCGATATAAATACATATCTGGTCACGTGGAAGTTTCCGTATGATGAGAAATCCAATAACAAAAAAATAACCATATCAAACCTGCTGAGCCATACCGCAGGACTGACCATTCATGGTTTTCCGGGTTATGCAAAAGGAGATTCTATTCCTACGCTTCCCCGGATCCTCAACGGACAGAAGCCTGCCAATACGCAAGCTGTTCGATCATCAGATGAACCAGGGAAGAGTGTAAACTATTCTGGCGGAGGGGTTACCGTTTCCCAGATGATTGTCGTGGATGTCACAAAGCAGCGATAAGGATAAAAAAGTGACAGGATTCAGTTTAAATAACATGATGGCGAAGAAGGTGGAGTGAAAACCTTGTCTTGCAGTCTTGCAGTCTATTTTAGTTTTGACTTTCGGCTTTCCTCAGAATTAATTAACTTAGAGAACTAAATATTATAAAAATGAAAAAAACATGGATCATATTGCTTCTTTCTCTTACGGTAGCAGCCTCAGGTCAGAAATTTCCAAATCTTGCACCTACTCCGCCGATGGGATGGAACAGCTGGAACACTTTCAATACGAACATTAATGAGAATCTCATCAGGGCCGTTGCCGATGAATTTGTAAAAGACGGTTACAAAGATGCCGGTTATAAATACATAATAATCGACGACTGCTGGTCGATGAAACAAAGGAATAAAGAAGGCAACCTGGTACCTGATTCAGCAAAATTTCCAGGTGGTATAAAAGCTCTGGCTGATTACATTCATTCAAAAGGATTGAAAATCGGAATCTACAGCTGTGCCGGCACAAGAACCTGTGGTGATTATCCGGGAAGCAAAGGTTACGAATTGCAGGATGCAAAGCTTTTTGCTTCATGGGGAATTGATTATCTGAAATATGACTGGTGCAACACCGCAGGATTAACCGCGGAAAAGGCTTATGCAACGATGAGAGATGCTCTTTTCGCTGCAGGAAGACCGATTGTCTTTGGGATTTGTGAATGGGGCGATAACCAGCCCTGGTTATGGGCTAAAAACATAGGACAGCTTTGGCGGATCAGCGGTGATATTGCTCCTTGTTTTGACTGTGTTGTAGACCACGGCAGTTATAAAGACTGGGGTGTAATGAAAGTTGTAAGCATGAGAAAAGATATCCGGAAATATGCAGGTCCTGATGGCTGGAATGATTTTGATATGATGGAAGTCGGGAACGGGATGACAGTGAGCGAAAACCGGAGCCATTTTACTATGTGGTGCATGCTTGCATCTGCGCTTATCATGGGAAATGATATACGCTCAGCCGATTCTTCAACAATAGGGATCCTCACAAATAAAGAGATGATTGCAGTTAACCAGGATCCTCTCGGAATACAGGCATTTAAATATAAAGATATTGACAGTACTGAAATATGGGTTAAACCTCTGAAGAACAAGGAATGGGCCGTTTGCTTCCTCAATCGCAAAAAAGAACCCGTATCATTCGAATTCAACTGGTCTGAAAACAAGATCAGTGACCCTGATTTTGACTTTAAGGTTGATTTCACCAAGGAGAAATTCAACCTCCTTAACATCTGGAGCGGGAAGAAAACCGGAACAACAGGAGATGCTGTCAAAGCTCAGATTGCCGGCCATGATGTGTTGGTATTCAGGTTAAGTCACTAAAGAAGCTCTTGCGATCTTGCAGTATAATTTTTTTTAGTATTACTCTCCCTGGATTTCAAACAACCTGTAATCATGTAATATAGAATATTACCACTGCTTTATAGATTTGTTCATTTGACGTTGGCGAGCTCACTTCGTTCGGTTCTTTTGTTCGTCCAAAAGAACCGATCCGCCTCTTGGCGGAGAGCTCGGCAAAGCCAAATGAACTAAATAGTTTTAATAAAACAGGAAAAACCCGTCAATAAAATAGAAGATACCTACCACCCCCAAACACAAACTGCAAATCCATACAAACCTCTTTTTAGAGAGGGTAGCTATTGAAGAGAGCAAAATAGAGATCTGAAGGAAGATAACTGCAATACCGAATTTTGCAGAGTGTAACTTAGAGTCCTCCCGAAGCTTTTCGAATCCTTTTGCATCTTTACTTAAGGCCTCCTTTTCAGTATCATATGTATTCACTTTTTGCTTATAATCAGCAATCATACCGTTGTATTTCTTTATAAGGGTGTCATTGCCTTTCTGCTTTTCCAGAGTTGCCACCTGTATCTCAAGATTTTCCCGTCGAAAGTCGTAAATGTAGCTTTTGATGCTTTTAGCCTGGAAAAATGCCCACTGATCACTGGCAAGTGTTTGATTAAGCAGGCTTTTTGTACTGAAACCACCTCCCTTAAAAGTCGAAAATGTTGCTGCTACTGCAATTAATATGGTCGTGATAGCCATATAAGTCATCCATTGTTCTTTTTTTTCTTCTGCCATAAATTTTATCCTTTAATAATAATTCATAAAAGTCACCGCAAAAATAATTAAAGTAATTAATAATCAAAACCATCGTGTCGCAAGCTTCAGCGATTTACATACTCTGCTCACGGGATTTGAAATGGCATTAAGAGCTTTTTCTTTGTAATCTGATTTAATTTCTTTTTATTTGATGTTATGTCTTTTAAATAGTTAAAATAGCATATATGACTTATAAAACATCACTCCCATTTTATTTTCTGCTGGGGGCAATGATTACTTTATCCAGCCCGGGCAGCTCGCAGGATAATAACTGGACCCACTTCAGGGGAAGCAATCTGAACGGGATAGCAGTCACTGAAAATGTCCCGGTGAATCTGGATTCCACAATTATGAAATGGAAAACTAAAATTCATGACGAGGGTTATTCTTCACCGGTTGTTTATGATAACCAGATATGGGTAACATCAGCAAAGTCTGACGGGAAAGAGCTTTATGCAATCTGTATCGATTTTAAGACTGGTAAAATAATATATGACATAAAAGTATTTTCCCCTGATAAAGTTGAAGGGAAGCATTCTATAAACACTTACGCATCCTCCACTTCATGCATCGAAAAAGGTTTTGTGTATGTTCATTACGGCAGCAACGGTACCGCATGTATAAATACTGCAAACGGTTCTATAGTCTGGAAACGTACCGATCTCAAATGCAGGCATGTACAGGGTCCGGCATCATCGGCCGTAATATATAAAAACCTGCTCATTCTTCACTTTGAGGGAGTTGATGTGAGGTATATCGTAGCTCTGGATAAAACAGACGGCAAGATTATCTGGAAAACCGACAGACCGGCAGAGCCTTATGAGCCGCTGTCTGAGATCGGAAGAAAAGCCTATATAACCCCTCTGATAATAAATGTCAAAGGGCGTGATATGCTGATATCCAATGGTTCCGCTGTCTGCAATGCTTACGATCCAAATACAGGAAAAGAAATATGGAGAGTTGTTGACGGCGCCGAATCTACAATAGCGATGCCGTTTGCAGAAAAAGGAATAGCGTATTGGTACACCGGATTCAAAGAAGAAAATGGCAAAAAAACTACCGAATTGGTAGCTGTGAATCCCGACGGGAAAGGAGATATTACCTCGACAAATGTAATCTGGAAGAAACGTGAGGATCTTTCACGAAACCAGTGCCTGACTCCGGTAATTAAAGACGGATTAATTTACACTGTCAATACCAGGAACATGATGATGTGCATAGATGCTGCGACAGGGGAAGAGGTCTGGTCAAAGCATGTCACAACAAATTATGATGCCTCCCCATTATTTGTAAATGGCAACATCTGGTTTTTTTCGGTAAAAGGTGAAGTACTGGTAATCAAAGCGGACCGGAAGTATGAGGTTGTCGCTCAGAATCGAATGGATTCCGGGATCTGGGCAACACCTGCAATTTTAAGAAACTCGGTTGTGATGAGAACTCAAAAGTATCTTTGCAGGTTTGGAGGGGAATAACAAATGGTCTTGCGGTCATGCAGTCTTGCAGTCATTTTGCATTTTGACTTTTGCCTTTTATCTTTTTACTTTTGTCTTTTGTCTTTATTTCTTGGCTGGATATCCTATCGTTTGACCGAAAAGAACCCGCTGATCAGAGCGTAAATTTAAAATTGCTGCCAGACCCGGTTTATTGCAGTTATGGAACCATGCTGCCAGACCCTGGGAGGCGGCAAATATATAAACATTGCCTGCGATAATTCCGGTATCTACAAAATAATATGACTTTTGAACTTCCGGATTTTGTAATCCTGGTTCCTGGTATCCCGATGTATTCGCCAGCTTATTCACATCGGCAACATAGATGAAACGAACAGGTGCCTTGTCTCCAAAACTTGCCTGTCCCTGACCAATAGCCAGTCTTCGATGATCGCCTGCAATAACAGGTATCAGCCTGTGTTTAACAGCATCATATAAATAGATTCCTTCCTGGAAAGAAACATAGAGATCAATTTCCTGGGAGTTGCTGGCTGTTGCTGCAGTTCTTCCCGCAATACCAAACGGACCTTTATTACGATTTACCCCGCATGCCGCCCAGAGAAGGTTGGAAAGCATCTGAAGCGGAAGCTTCCTGTCACTTATCTCACGGATTGTTCTGCGCTGTTTCAATGCATAGAGCACTGATTTTCCTTTGCCGGTTTCAGGTTTCAGAAGCTGAACAGGCTTCAGGTTGACTAAACCGGATATTTCTGCAGAATCAGAATCCTTCAACGATACTTTAACAATTTTTTTCATAAGCTTCAATTCCACCCTGGTTTTCTATTCGGATAAAAAATAATTAAATCACTGCATTGAATCGATGTTATAAAAGTATACTTAAATTAGGGAAAGAATACAAAAAGCAATATAAAATTGCATGAGTATCAGCTTTCAATGATAAGTTAATTAAAGTGATTAAATATCAATTACATAATCACATGAACTCACTCCAACCCCTCTCTGCTTTGCCTACCCTTTATACACATCTTTATTTAGTTGAGAGTTAATCTTAGTGGATTTAGGGGCTTTTAGCCACGAAGTGGCTAAATATGAATAACCCCCGGCGCCAGCCGGGGGTTCAGCTAACTATCTGATCTAAAGCCCTGAAAGGGCTTAATAATATTGACATTAATTAATATTTTTACTAACCTAGCTCTCTCGTACTATCGTTAATACTAATATAAAAATCACAAAATGTCAAGCTATCGCCAACATCTGTATCACATTGTTTTCAGGACTAAGTCAAGTTTGAATACTATTAATCAGGTTAATGTAAATGATCTGTATGCCTATTTTACAGTGATATTAAAAAATAAGAAAAGTCACCTGTATCGTATAAATGGAATAGCAAATCACATTCATATTCTTACTGATATTAATCCGTCACTTGCACCTATTGATTTTGTGAAGGATATCAAAGTATCAACATCCCTGTGGATGAAGAATAGCTCTTTATTCCCAGCATTTAAAGGTTGGTCAGTCGGATATGGTTCCTTTACATGCTCATATTCTGAGCTGGACAGATTAATTGATTACATTAAAAATCAAAAGGAGCATCATAAGAAACTTACATTTGAAGAAGAGTATCGTAACCTTCTTTTGTTGAATGGTATTAACCCAGACGAAAAGTACTTTCCATGAATCTTATATTCAGCTCCTTCAGAGCTGAAAGGGGTTTGGTGTACGTCTACCCCTGGCTGCGCCAGGGGTTATTCATATTTGGCTCTTTCAGAGCCAGCTGTTATAATAACTGAAGAACATGTCATCCTGCCTCAAAATGACGGAATAAATTCAGAATTTAAAAAGATGTGTATAAAGGGTAGCTGCTTTGCAAAGAGGGGCAAACCTTGACTCCCCCTTCTTTTGCTTGCAAGAGAATCCCGCTTGCGGGATCGACGAAGTCAACGGGGATGGGGGGATGAGTACGTGAAGCAGGTTGAATTATTATTATTCATCTCCGATTGTCATATAAAATTGATTTGAAAACAAAAACTAACCCTATAATCGGATATTATCTGACGTGTAAATTAACTGGAATTAAAAAAAATAGCTATCGGTGATCAATAACAAAAAATAATAATAAAAATATTTTTGATTGTATTATGTTAATATTTACGTACTTACATTTTTATTTCATTTTACCCCCTTTCCTGTTTCCACCAGTTGGAAAAGATTTGCTTAGTGCTCCTTTCCGCCAGCTGGCGGGGAAGTCCCGATAGCTATCGGGAGGGAAGAGGGTATAACTAATTAAAAAATGGTTTCTTTATCATGATAAGCGATACTCAAATAACAAAAAAATGTACTTTTTTATAAACATTTAATAATTTTGGTTTGTTCTTCTTTAATTAAACATGTTTTACTGTTAACCATATTTAAAAATAACTCATGAAGAAACTAACCACAACCTTGTTTGTTTTGGTCTGCCTGACCTCATTATCATTTTCTCAGTCATCTCCTTTAAAAGGCGGGACTGACTTTTCAGTTGGAATCCTGGGAGGAATAAATATACCTCGCCTAAGCG
>OCZT010003376.1_pt1 | contig 16311 bp, 17 predicted proteins | sample 1539031 | NCBI WGS metagenome assembly OCZT01 (sample SAMEA3539308, study PRJEB22396) | soil metagenome | biome: tundra; feature: field; material: soil | place: USA | collected 2010-05 | depth 0.15 m | reverse complement strand
CGAGATATTGGCGTGACTGGAGTTCAGACGTGTGCTCTTCCGATCTAGCAGGCGTGCTCGAGGCGGCGGTCCGCAGCGGTGCCCGCGCGGCCCACGGGACCGCTCGCGGCGTACTTCCACGAGTGGCCCGAACGCCGCTCCACGAACGCTTCGCGACCGGCTTCGGGGGTGCGCACGCAGACGACCCCGAGACTGGAGTCGGAGGTCGAGACGTACTCCGCGTAGACGCCCGTCGTGCCGCCGTCGTTGGCGCGATAGGTGGCCAGGAGCCCCGAGCGCTCGGACCTCGTGGCGCGGCGCGCGCCCGAGCCGCCGGCGAGCGCCGTGCTCGGCACGAGCACCACGAGCAGGGCGCAGGTCGATGCGCAGGCGATCGAGCGGACGTTCATTCCCATGGACGTTAGCGCTAACTCGCGGGTGCGCGCTCGGATGGATGAAGTCTCACGGCCACTGCGCTCCGGGGCCCGGCGCCGCGCCGGGCGCGCCGGCGGGTGAGCAGCGCGGAGACGCCGCAGAGCGCGAGCATCGCCACCGCTACGACCGCCACGACCGCGAGCCCCGGGGAGAGGAGCAGCGCGAGCAGCGCGAGCAGCGCGCCCACTGCGACGTCGACACGGGCCGTGCGCCGGCGCACGCGCGGGCGCACGGACCACGGCTGCGCTGTCGCCAGGTCGTTCTCGGGCTGGGCGGCGGTCACGTTCACAGCTGGGCAGTCTGCTGCGGCTTGCTAAGCGTGCGCTAACCGGATGATGAGACATCTCATCGAATGCGGGCGGCCGCGCAGCGGGGCCGGGGGTGGGCGCGGGGGCGTCCGTCATACTGCCGCGCGTGGCAGCCGTCCCGCAGTTCACGCTGGAAGCCGAGCGCCTGCTGCGGGCACCGGGGCTCTTCGACTGGTCGACGGTGACGCTGCTCGCGCTCGTCGTCTACGTCTACACCGTCGAGGTGGAGCGCCGGAACTGGAGCGCGGTGCTCGCGGGCGCAGCGTTCTGGCTGATGGACTGGGCCAACGAGATCGTCAACGCGCTCGTGCTGCACTTCAACGGCCATGCCGCCCTGTGGACGGTGACGGGCAGGAGCAGCTTCGTGATCCTCATCGGCCTCACGGTTGAGATATCGCTGTTCTTCGCGATCAACGGCGTGATCTTCGCCAAGCTGCTGCCCGCCGATCGCAGCGTGCGCATCCTCGGCCTCCCCAACCGCTGGGCGATCGCCATCGCGCTCTCGCTGGTGTCCGTCGGCGTCGAGCTGCTGCTGCACGCCGACGGCGTCTTCCATTGGTACTACTGGTGGTGGAACGTCGCGAGCTTCCCCGTGATCGCCGTGTTCGGCTATCTCACCTTCTACGTGGTCGCGTTCACCGTCTATGACATGCCCGAGCGCGCGCGCCAGCTGCGCGCCGTGGGCGCCCTCGCCGGCCTCGTTCTCGGCGCGGGATTGCTGTTCGGCCCGATCCTAGGCTGGATCTGAGGAGCGCAGCCGCGGCGCGGGCTGCTTGACGGCCGACCACGCAGGCACCCTCCCGTCGGCTGTGCTTGCGCGTGGATCGGACGCTCGCGCGAGCCGGAGTACGATGGCGTCTGACCTCGGCCACGGCGCCTGACCTCGGCGGAAGGAGACACGATGGGACTCACAGACCGGCTCAAGGACGTCGCGAAGAAGGCCGAGGACGCGGCCGCCGAGCGCAAGGACCAGATTCGCGGGGCCGTGCACAAGGCCGGGGCCGCCGCCGACCAGCGCACGGGCGGCAAATACAGCGAGCAGATCCAGAAGGCGGGCGCGAAGGCCGACAGCGTGGTCGACCGCATCAAGGATCCCGACGCGACTCCCGCGGCCGCCGAGCCCGCGCCGGATGCCGCGCCGGGCGACGGGCCCTCCCCAGGCGAGGGCCCGCCCACCGCGGTCTGACCGAGCGCCGCCGCGGCCGTCGCCGCGCCCACCGCGGGGCGCGGGCGGTGGGAGGGTCAGGCCCGGCAAAAGGGCTATTGCTGATCGGCTTTCGTGGATATAGTGTGGAGTGCGACGCGGGCCGGCGGAGAGACCGTCGGTGGACGCGCCGGCCGACCACCGACCATGACCGCCCGGATCTTCAGCTTCCCCAACCCCGTCAACGAGAAGGCCGCGCGCACCGTTGCCTTCGTCGTGATGCTGCTCGCCGCGCTGACGCTCGCGACGTCGTGGTACTGGCTGCTGGTGCTGCTGGCGTACGGCTTCGTCGCGCGCGTGCTCACCGGCCCCAGGCTCAGCCCGCTCGGGACCCTCGCGAGCCGCGTCGTGGCTCCGCGGCTGGGTGCGGAGAAGCCCGTCGCGGGGCCTCCCAAGCGATTTGCCCAGGGGATCGGCGCGACGCTCACGACGGTGGCCGCCGTGGCTGCGCTCGGCTTCGGCGCAAACGCGCTCGCGGACGTGCTCCTGGCGGCGCTGATCCTCGCGGCGGGTCTCGAGTCGATCTTCGGCTACTGCCTCGGCTGCCAGGTCTTTGCGCTGCTGATGCGCGTGGGCGTGATCCCCGAGCACGTGTGCGTGGAGTGCGCCGACATCGGCAGGCGCTCTCCGGCCCGCGCCTAGCGCGCTCGGGCGCGTGGCGATCGCGCGGGTGCTGCTCGCGCGCCGGCCGCCGCTAGGCGTCGCTGCCGGCGCGGGCGTCGCGCACGATGCGGCGCATGCCGCGCAGCCAGCGCTCGGGGTCGGAGCCCTTCAGCGCGAGGAACCCGGCCACGTTCTCGTGGGGAAGGATCAGCAGACGCTCGGCGCGGATGCCCGCCACGATCGCCTCGGCGGCGTCCTCCGGTTCGATCAGCCCGCCCGCCGTCAGCGCGGCCGCGCCCGCGGGATCCTCCATCGCGAGGTCGAGCATCGGTGTGCGCACGCCCTGGGGGCAGATGCACGAGACGCGGATCCCGGCGTCGCCGTACTCGATCGTCAGCCACTCCGCGAGCGACACCGCGGCGTGCTTGGTCACGCTGTAGACGAGCGATGAGACCTGCGTCAGCAGGCCCGCAGCGGAGGCGGTGTTGATCAGGTAGCCCTCGCCGCGCGCGAGCATCTCCGGCAGCAGCGCGCGCGACGCCCAGACGTGCGCCATCACGTTCACCCTCCAGGCTTCCTCCCAGAACTCGTCGTCGGCCTCGGGCCCCCCTGCCGCTCCGGGCACGCCCGCGTTGGAGATGAAGATGTCGATCGGGCCGAACGCGTCGGTGGACTGCTCGATCAGGGAACGCACGCTGTCCTCGCGTCCCGCGTCGAGCTCGACGGCCAGCCCGCCGACCTCCCCGGCCATGCGCTGCGCGGTCTCCAGGTCGCGGTCGGCGACCACGATCGCCCGCGCGCCCTCTGCGTCGAGGCGCCGCACGAGCGCGCGCCCGATGCCTCCTGCCCCTCCGGTGACTACCACGTGCCGGTTGGAGATCTCCATGGGGGTACCCTATGTCAAGCAATGTCCGCTGAGGCCACTGTCGCGGCGCCGCCCGCCGCGCCTCTCTGGGGGGAGCTGCGCTACAGCGCCGAGCTCGCGCGCCTGCTCGCCGGCAGCGCCTTCCGCGCGCCCACCCGCCGCCACGACGCCCAGCCGGTGCTGCTGATCCCGGGGTTCATGGCCGGGGACGCCTCGCTGGCGGTGCTTCGCAACTGGCTGCGACGCCGCGGGCACACGGTCTCGATGAGCGGCATGCTCGCCAACGTCGACTGCGCCGAGCGGATCGTGACGCGCCTGCAGCGCCGCGTGCAGCGGCTGGCGGAGCAGGACGGAAGGTCCGTCGTGCTCATCGGCCAGAGCCGCGGCGGCGCGCTCGCCCGCGCCCTGGCGGTGCGCAACCCGGAGCACGTCTCCGGGCTCGTGATGCTCGGCTCGCCCGTGCGCGACTCGCTCGCCGTCTCGGCGCCGGTCATGCGCACCGTGCGCTGGCTCGCTGCCCTCGGCGACCTCAGGATTCCCGGGCTGTTCTCCACGAGCTGCCGCGACGGCGCCTGCTGCGAGGACTTCCGCGCGGACCTCTCGGCGCCGCTGGCGCCCGGCGTCCGCTCGCTGGCCGTCCATTCGCGCAGCGACGCCATCGTCGACTGGCGCGCGTGCGTGGACCCGCACGGGCAGCAGGTCGAGGTCGACTCCAGCCACTGCGGCATGTCGGTCCATGCCGACGTCTACAGGGTCCTCGCCGGGATGCTCGACGCTGCAAAAGAGGACGAATGGAATGGATGAGCGCGATCGACTCGTCGTTCCTGCACGTGGAGAACGACACCACGCCGATGCACATCGGCGGCGTGAGCATCTTCGAGGGGCCGCCGCCGCCCTTTGAGGATCTCCGCGCGATGGTCGCCGGCAAGCTCGGCCTCGTCCCGCGGTACCGGCAGAAGGTCCGCTTCGTGCCCCTCGGCGCGGGGCCGCCCGTGTGGATCGACGATCCCCACTTCAGCCTCGACTACCATCTGCGCCACGCCGCGCTCCCCGCGACGGGCAGCGAGGAGCAGCTGCGCCAGATGGCCGGTCGCGTCTTCTCCCAGCACCTCGACAGGAACAAGCCGCTGTGGGAGCTGTGGATGGTCGAGGGCCTGCACGGCGGGCGCTGGGCGCTGCTCTCCAAGGCCCACCACTGCATGGTCGACGGCGTCGCCGCCACGGATCTGATGTCGGTGATGTTTCTCCGACACCACCGCCGCCGCATCAACGGGAGACTTCTCGCCGGCGCCCGAGCCCTCCGGGATCGAGATCCTGACCCAGACGATCGCCCGGCGAGCCAGTCCGGCCGGTCAGCTGGAGGCGCTGCGCGGTGCCCTGCGGGCTCCCCGCCAGTCGCTGCGCTCGTTCGCCGAAATCGCACGCGCAACCATCGCGGCCGGGCCCAGCATGCGCCCGGTGGCCGGCTCGTCGCTGATCGGGCCGATCGGGCCCCACCGGATCTGGAGCTGGGCGGCGGTGCGCCTGACCGACGTCAAGGAGGTGAGGGCCGGACTCGGCGGCACCGTCAACGACGTCGTGCTCACGCTCATCACGAACGGCTTCCGCGAGCTGCTCCAGTCCCGCGGCGAGGCCGTCCCGGAGGACCTCGTGATCCGCACGACGGTGCCCGTCTCGGTCCGGCGCCGCGGCGAGCGCGGGGTCTACAACAACCGCGTCTCCGCGGTCTTCGCGGGGCTGCCCGTGGGTCTGCCCGATCCCGCTCGCCGGCTGGAGTCGATCCGCGCGGAGATGGACGGCGTCAAGAGCTCCAAGCAGGCGGTCGCGGGAGACGTCCTGACCTCGCTCTCGGGATTCGCTCCGCCGCTGCTGCTCGCGCTGGGCAGCCGCCTCGTCACGCTCTCACCGCGGCTGAACATGCACACCGCCACCACCAACGTGCCCGGGCCACAGCAGCCCGTGCAGACGCTCGGGCGGCGGATGCTCGAGTCCTACCCCTTCGTGCCCGTCGTCGGATCCATCCGCATCGTGGTCGCGATCTTCAGCTACGACGGCGGGCTCTACTTCGGCGTCACCGGCGACTACGACGGCGCCCCCGACGTCGATCAGCTCACGGCGGGCATCGAGCGCGGGATGGGAGACCTGCTCGCGCTCGTCGCGCCCCGCCGTCCTCGCGCACGAAGTCGCGCACCGCGCGGGCGAAGGCCAGAGGCTGATCGCGCACGGCCCGCGAAGCGAACTCGGGAGGCGCCCCATGGAGTACGTGAACCTCGGCGCGAGCGGGCTGCGCGTCTCGCGAATCTGCCTGGGCATGATGAGCTACGGCAACGACAGCGACCGCTCGTGGGTGCTCGACGAGGCCGCCGCCGAGCCGATCGTGCGGGCCGCCGTGGAGGGCGGGATCACGTTCTTCGACACCGCCGACACGTACTCCAGGGGCGCCAGCGAGGTGGCGACGGGGCGTCTGCTGGGCAGGCTGCTCACAGCGCCACGGCTGGACGCGCTTCGTCTCGATGCAGAACCACTACAACCTGATCTACCGCGAGGAGGAGCGCGAGATGCTCCCCCTGTGCGCGCACGACGGAATCGCCGTGATCCCGTGGAGCCCGCTCGCGCGGGGCGTGCTCGCAGGCACCCGCACGCGCGAGGGAGCGCGGCTGACCGCGCGCTCCGGCGGCGATCCGTTCACCGATCTCCTCTACGGCCAGCCCACCGACTTCGACGTCGTCGAGCGCGTCGCCGAGGTGGCGGGGGAGCGAGGCGTCGCCCCGGCGCAGGTCGCCTCGCGTGGCTGCTGCACAAGCCCGCGGTGACCGCGCCGATCGTCGGCGCGGCCAGGGCCGCCCATCTGCAGGACGCGCTCGCGGCCGAGCAGCTCGCGTTGAGCGAGCAGGAGATCGCGCGCCTGGAGGAGCCCTACGCGCCGCACCCCGTGCTCGGCCATGGATAGCTGACGCCATAGACTCGGGCCGCAGTGCAGGCCCACGCGGAAACCCAGCTGCGGGAGATCGCGGCCCGCTTCCTGGCCGAAGTCGATCCCCTGGCCGAGGAGATGTTCTCCCGCATCCGGGCGCACGCGGCGGAGTGGGAGGACGCCGACGTCCCCGAGCTGTGGGGCATCCTGTTCGCCTCGTGCGTGGCGAACATCCGCACCGGCATGGAGCGCCTGGCGCGCGACCGCAGCGTGCCCGGCGACTTCCCCCCCGACGCGAGCGAGCTGGCCCGCGTGAGCGCCCGCCTCGATGTTCCGCTGACGGCGCTGCTGCGCACCTACCGCATCGGCTACGCGCTGATGTCCGAGCGCTGGTACCAGGCGGTGGAGGCCGCGCCGCTCTCGAGCGAGGAGCGCGTGGAGGTCATCGAGGCGGCCTTCAGCTATCTCTTCGACTACGTCGACCGCGTCTCGAGCTTCGTGACCGACGTCTACACGGCCGAGCGCGACCACTACCTGCGCTCGCGCGACCAGCGCCGTGCGCAGCTGGTCCGAGCGGTGCTCGACGGCGGGGAGGCCGACGTCGCGGAGGCCCGCGCGACGCTCGACTACGACCTCACGCTCGAGCACGTCGGATCGGTCCTCGTGGGCCCCCATCCGGAGGCCGCCGCGCGCGAGCTCGCCTCCGCGCTGGAAGCGCCCCACCGCCTCGTGATCCCGATCACCGCGGAGCTCGCGTGGGCGTGGGTCGGCAGGACGCGGCCGTTCGAGGACCTGCGGCGGCTGGCCTCGCGGCCCGGGACCGCTGTCGTGCTCGGCGACCCCGGCGCCGGCCTGGAGGGCTTCCGCCGCTCCCACCGCCAGGCGCGGGACGCCCACCGTGTCCTCGCTGGCTCCGGCCGGGCGCTGAGCCACTACGGCGACGTCGCGCTGGAGGCGCTCGTGACCGAGGACGAGCAGCGCGTGCGCGACTTCATCGAGCGCGAGCTGCGCGGCCTCGGCGACGCGGACGCACGCTCCTCGCTGCTGCGCGAGACGCTGCGCGCGTACTTCGCGGCCGCGCAGAACGCGTCCGCGGCCGCGGCCGCGCTCGGCGTGCACGAGCACACGGTCTCCTACAGGCTGCGGACGATCGAGGAGCGTCTCGGCTGCCCGGTGGCATCGCGCCGCGGGGAGCTCGAGACTGCGCTTCGCATGAAGCTTGTGCTGGAGGCACAAAGCGCGCGCGTGAATTGAGCGATACCTCCCAACGCGCGGGCGTGCCCGCGCGTGTAGTTTGGCTGGAAAGCCATGCGAGCGAGGAGTTGGGATGACTGACAGCGGCGCACGTATCCCGCGCGTGCTGGCGATCGACGCCGGCGGCACAATGACGGACACCTTCATCGTGGACGAGCACGGCACCTTCGTGGTGGGCAAGGCGCAGACCACGCCCGAGGACGAGTCTCTCGGCTTCATCGCCTCCGCGCGCGATGCGCTGGGCCAATGGGGGAGCACCCCGGAGGCGGGCTTCCCCTCGATCGTCTCGGGGATCTACTCGGGGACGGCCATGCTCAACCGGCTGCTGCAGCGACAGGGCCTGCGCGTCGGCTGCATCGTCAACGCGGGCCACGAGGACTACCTGCGCCTGGAGCGCGGGATCCAGACCCACCTGGGCTCCTCCTACTCCGACCGCCTGCACCTCGCGACGCACTTCCACAACGAGCCGCTCGTGGCGCGCGAGCACATGAAGGGCGTCCGCGGGCGCATCGACGTCTTCGGCGACGAGGTGCTGCCGCTGCGCGAGCAGGATGCGCGCGACGCCGCCGAGGAGCTGCTCGACGCGGGCGTGGAGGGCATCGTCATCTCGCTGCTGTTCTCCTATCGAAACCCCGCGCACGAGCAGCGCATCGCGGAGATCGTGCAGGAGGCGAAGGCGGCGCGCGGCCTCAACGGCTCGGTCCCGCTGTTCCTCTCCTCGGTGCTGTATCCGATGCGCCGCGACCTCCCGCGGCTGAACTCCACCGTGATCGAGGCCTACGCCGCGGAGCCCTCGCGCAGCACGCTGAAGGCCGTGCGCGAGGTGACCAAGGACCATGGCGCGCGCTTCGAGCTGCGCGTGATGTCCGCGCACGGCGGCACGGTCTCGATCGAGACCAACGAGCTCGGGCGCACGCTCGTCTCGGGCCCCATCGGCGGTGTCGTCGGAGGGCAGGCGCTCGCCCAGCGCATGGGCCTTCGCAACGTGCTCTGCACCGACATCGGCGGCACGTCCTTCGACATCGCGCTCATCACCGACGGGCGCTTCGAGATCACCCAGACGCCCGACGTGGCGCGCTTCGTCCTGAACATGCCGCTCGTGCGCATCGACTCCATCGGCGCCGGCACGGGCTCCTTCGTGCGCGTGAACCCCAACTCCAACAGGCCCGAGCTCGGCCCCGACTCGGCGGGCTCGCGCATCGGCGTCTCCTGGCCGCAGGGCGGCCTGGAGACAGTCTCGGTCACCGACCTGAACCTCGTGCTCGGGCGCCTGAACCCCGAGTACTTCCTCGGCGGCGAAGTCGAGCTCGACGTCGAGCTCGCTCACGCGGCGATCGAGCGCCAGCTCGCGGGGCCGCTCGGGCTGTCGGTGGCCGCGGCAGCGGCCGGCGTGATCGAGCTGTTCGAGCAGACGCTCAAGAACGAGGCCGTCGGGCAGATCCTCGGCAAGGGCTACTCGCCCGCCGACTACACCCTGCTCTGCTACGGGGGCGGCGGCCCGCTGCACGTCGCCGGCTACACCGAGGGCGTCAGCTATTGCGAGGTCCTCGTGCCCGCCTGGGCCGCGGGCTTCTCCGCCTTCGGCTGCGCGTGCGCGGACTTCGACTACCGCTACGACCAGACGGTCGACCTGCCGCTGCTGCCGACCTTCGGCGCCGAGGAACGCGCGGGGATCGGGATGATGATCACGGGCGCCTGGCTCGGCCTGCAGGAGCGCGTGGCCCAGGAGTTCGCGAAGTCGGGGATAGAGCGCGAGCGCATCCGCTTCACGCACACCCTGCGCATGCAGTACTACGGCCAGCTCAACGACATCGAGTTCGTCTCGCCGCACGCCGCGCTGGAGGCGGCCTCCCAGGTCGAAGACGTGATCGCGGCCTTCGAGGACGCCTACGCGAAGATGTACGCCTCCTCCGCGCGCTCGCCCGAGTTCGGCTACCTCGTCACGCACGTGATCGTCCACGGAACCGTCGATGTCGAGAAGCCCGCGCTGCCGGACCTTCCCGAAGAGCCCGGCACCCCGCCGCTGAAGGCGCGCCGTCCCGTCCACTGGGGCCGCGCGAGCGAGGGCGAGTTTGTCGAGACGGACATCTTCCAGCTCGAGGAGATCCTCGCCGGCAACACGATCGAGGGGCCCGCGATCGTCGAGCACTCCGCGACCACGTTCGCGGTCCCGCCGGGACGCAGAGCGGTGCTCGACGGCCATCACATCTTCCATCTCACCGACACCCAGGAGGTATAGACATGGCGATCGCCGATGCCACGCGCGCGCCCGAGTCCGAGCGGTCGGGGATCGGCTGGGAGGGGCAGACCCTGCTCGGGATGCTGCAGGAGTCCGAGCGCCTGTTCGCCGAGACCGGGCACTACGGCGGGCTGACCGAGCTGGAGATGATGCGCTCGGACCCGATCGGCTACGAGAAGCTGTTCTCGAGGCTGCGCGGGGGGCTCGTCTCCGCGCGCTCCACCGCCCTCAACATCTCCGCCTCGCCGATCGTGCGCGAGCTCGGCGAGCTGTGCTTTGCCCTCTACACGCCCGAGGGCGACTCGGTGGCGCTCTCCACCGGGATCATCGTCCACGTCCACACGATGTCCGACGCGATCAAGTGGATGGTCCGCAACAACTACGAGCGGAACCCCGGCATCAGGCCGGGCGACGTCTTCGCCAACAACGACCCCACGATCGGCGACGTGCACAACGCCGACGTCCAGACGTTCGTGCCGATCTTCTGGGAGGGCGAGCTGATCGCGTGGGCGGGCGGCGTGACGCATGTGCTCGACATCGGCGCGAGCACGCCGGGCGGGGTCCCGGTCGGGCCGACGACGCGCTACGAAGACGGCATCGATCTGCCGTGCATGAAGATCGGCGAGCACGACGAGCTCGCGCCCTGGCACCTCGAGCGCTGCCGCAAGCGCACGCGCGCCTCGGCGTACTACGTGCTCGACGAGCGCACGCGCCTGGCCGGCTGCCACATGATCCGCGACGCGCTCGAACGCGTCCTGGCCGAGGAGGGCGTGGCGCGCTTCAAGCAGTTCAGCCGCGAGGTCATCGAGGAGGGCCGGCGCTCCTTCAAGTCGCGCATCCGCGAGATGACGATCCCCGGGCGCTACCGCTCGCCCGCGGTCTTCGACGCGGAGTTCTCCGACAAGGAGCAGCTGCCCGCGCGCGCCCGCAAGGACATCGTCATGCACTCGCCCTTCGAGGTGCGCATCGGCGGCGACGGCACCTACGAGCTCGACTACGACGGCGCCTCCGCGTGGGGCTGGCACTCGATGAACTGCACGCCATCGGGGATGCAGGGGGCGATCTGGGTGATGTTCACGCAGACGCTGATCTGCAACGACAAGGTCAACGACGGCGCGTACTTCGCGATCAAGACGAACTTCCCCGAGGGCACGATCGCCAACCTCGGCGACGCCGAGGGCTCCACCGCGATCGCGTGGGCGTTCCTGCAGCCCTCGTTCACCGGCTTCCCGCGCACGATCTCGAGGGCCCTGCAGGCGCGCGGCTTCATCGAGGAGGTGCTCGCCGCCTACTCGGTCTCGGGCAACGTCCAGCAGGGCGGGGGCATCGACCAGTACGGAAGCTCCTCCGCGATCATGAACTTCGAGATCTCCGCGCAGGGCATGGGCGCCAAGTACGTGCTCGACGGCACCGACTACTGCGCCGCCATGTTCAACCCCGAGGGCGACATGGGCGACGTGGAGATGTGGGAGCTGATCTCCCCGTTCGTCTATCTCTCGCGACGCGTGAAGGCCTCCTCCGGCGGAGCCGGACGCCACCGCGGAGGGTCGAGCTTCGAGTCCCTGTTCATGGTCAACAAGACGCCGTTCTGGGAGCTGCAGAACATCGGCGCCGGGCGCGTGCTCTCCTCCGCGGGGCTGTTCGGCGGCTATCCCGGCGCGACCGCCTACATCCACAACATCCACGGCGCCGATCTGACCGAGCGCGCCCGCCGCGGCGAGGCCTACCCGGTGGCGGACGGCGACTTCGAGCATCCCGCGCTGATGGAGATCCAGGGCAGCGAGCGCGAGTACAAGAACGACGGCATGACGCTGCTCTCGCCGTTTGCCAACGGCGACCTCTACCTGTCGGTGATGAAGGGCGGGGCCGGGCTCGGGGACCCGCTGCTGCGATCGGTCGAGGCGGTCCGCCGCGACGTCGAGGAAGGCCATCTGCTGCCGCGCTTCGCGGAGTCCGTCTACGGCGTCTCCGACCGCGACGCCTTCCGCCGCCGGCGCCTGGAGCATGCAATCCCGACCCGCGAGTGGGTCGCGGCCGAGCGCTCGCGGCTGCTGGCCCAGGATCTGGTCGCGCCGATCAAGGCGATGTATGCGGAGTCGATGCGGCTCTCACCGCGCTGGGCCGCGGAGTACCGGGGCTTCTGGGACCTCCCCGAGGACTTCGAGTACGAGATCGCCACGCCCACCGTCAAGGTGGAGCGCTCCCAGCCCGGGCGCCTGGACCCCGACGCGGCCGCTGACGCCTTCCTGGCGGCCTCGGATCCGACGCGCTCCGGCGACCCCGCCCCCGCGGGCGCGGGCGGCAAGCTCGACGAGGAGACGCTCACCGCCCTGCTCGAAGAGCGCCTGACGCGACGGGAGGTCAAGGACATCCAGTCCGGCTACAAGGACTCGGACCGCTTCACGAAGTGGCTCGCCGTGCTGCAGGCGCGAGCCTCCTACACCGACACGATCGTGCTGCCCGCGGGCGAGGGGCTGAACATCGTCCGGCGCGCCGGGGGCGGCGAGCTCGTCTATCGCTGCGACTGCGGGCACGACTTCTGTGCGCACAACCGCAACTGGAAGATGGACGCGGTCGTGCGGGTGCGCGAAAGCGAGGAGGCCGTGCTCGAGGTCTACCCCAAGATGGGCGGCCCCGACACCGACCTCCAGCAGATCCGCGAGTACTTCTGCCCCTCCTGCGCGCGTCAGCTCGAGGTGGAGGCGCTGCCCCCGGGCTACCCCGTGGTCCACGAGTTCCTCCCCGACATCGAGGGCTTCTACCGCGGTTGGCTCGGGCGCGAGGTGCCCGCCTGAGGCGAGCCTCCAGCCGGGCCTCGGCGGACGCGGGCAGGCGCGCGGCGAAGCCGTGCGGGCGGGCCGGGCGCGCCCGTGCCCTAGCATCGGCGCGATGAGCTTCAGGGCCCTCGCGGGCGCGCTCGTGCTCCTTCTGTGCCTCGCAGGCTGCGGCGCGGGCGCCCAGTCGACACCGCTGGCGGACTCGACGGGTGCGCTGGGCACATCCGCGAGCGCCGCGCGTGCCACGCCACTGCTCACCCCGCCACAGACGAGCGCCCAGCCCGCGACGGCGACCACGGCGACCGCCACGACTGCTCCCGCGGGCGGCACCGCCCCCGCGGGCGGCCCGGCCGCGCCGCAACCAGTCGCGACGGTCCCCGCACCGGCGATCCACCAGTGGCCGATCCCCTACGGGTCCACGCGGCGGCGCGAGATGGCCGCCTACTCGCTGCGGCACTACGGCGAAGACAGCTACGCCCTGCGCGGGCCCAAAGTGATCGTCGAGCACTACACCGAGACGGCCACGGCCCAGGAGGCGTTCAACACGTTCGCGCCCGACGTGCCCGACAGCGAGTTCCACGAGCTGCCCAACACGTGCGCGCACTTCCTGGTGGAGCCGAGCGGGAGGATCGACCAGCTCGTCCCGCTCGGGCTGCGCTGCCGGCACACCACCGGGCTCAACTGGACCGCCATCGGCATCGAGAACGTGGGCTTCTCAGACCAGGAAATACTCGCCGATCGCGCGCAGATCACCGCGTCGCTGCGGTTGACCCGCTGGCTGCGCTGCCGCTACGCGATCCCGCTCAGGGATGTGATCGGCCACAACGAGAGCCTCTCCTCCCCCTATCACCACGATCGCGTTCCGGCCTTCCAGCACCAGACGCACTCCGACTGGAACCACGCCGACATGGGCCGCTACCGCGCGCTGCTCGCGCGCGCGCCCTGCCCGGCCGCCCCGCCCATCGCCCAGCCGGTCGGCTGAGCCGATACGTTGCCCGGGTGCAGGCGTCCACCCCTGCTCCCCGCCCGAGCGACGCGGCCGCACGCCGGCCGAACCTCGTGCTGCTCGTCACCGACCAGCAGCGGGCGCCGATGCACTGGCCCGAGGAGCCCGGATGGCTCGAGGCGCTCATGCCCAACGACGCGGAGCTGCGCCGGACCGGCCTGTCGTTCACCCACGCATGCACCGCGACCTCGATGTGCTCTCCCAGTCGCGCGTCGTTCCTGACCGGCACCTACCCCGCGCGCCACGGCGTCACGCTGACGCTCACCACCGGCGACCTCGCGCCGAACCCGCGACACGCCCCGGCCGTGGTGCGCGAGGCGGCGCTCATGGCCAGGAGCGGGGTCGTGCCGCGCGGGCGCCTGGCTCGCGCGTTCGTGGGCGACGCGCTCGGGCTCGGGCCGCACTCGGGTGACGAGCCCGAGCTCGCCGCGGGCGCGCCGACGCTGGGAAGGCGCCTGCGCGAGGTCGGATACACGGTGGTCTACAAGGGCAAGTGGCACCTGACCGCGCCCGTGGCGGGCGGCCACGCCTGGGGGCCCGCGGACGCGATGCGGCTCGAGCGCGACTTCGGCTTCGGCGGGTGGGAGCCGCCGGACGCGGGTGAGAACGTGGAACCCTCCCGCTTCGGGGGCGGCCGCGCTGGGCGCTCGGGCGAGGGCTGGGACGAGGACTACATCCGCCAGGTCGAGGCGTTCCTCGCGCGCGAGGGCCTGCCGGAGCCCTTCTGCCTGATCGCCTCGCTCGTCAACCCGCACGACGTGCTCGGCTACCCCGACTCGTTCGGCGCAGGCGGCTACCGGCGCGAGCAGTTCGCCCACCTCGGCGTGCCGCTGCCGCCGACGCTCGAGGAGTCGCTGGCCGGCAAGCCCGCGGTGCACTCGCTGATGAAGCTCGGGCAGACGTCCTACATCGGCCCGCTGCGCACGCGCGCCGAGCAGCAGGACTACGTCAACTTCTATGCCTACCTGCACGGGCTCGTGGACGAGAAGATCGGCCGGCTGCTGCGCGCTCTCGGAGACGCCGGCGATCCGCGCTCGCTGCGCGCCCGCACGGTCATCGCCCGGATCTCCGACCACGGCGAGATGGGCCTGTCCCACGGCGGCCTGCGCCAGAAGATGTTCAACGCCTACGAGGAGACGATCCGGGTGCCGCTCGTGGTCTCCAACCCGCTGCTGTTCGTGCAGGGCGCCGAGACGGACGCGCCCGCCTCGCTCGTCGATGTCCTGCCGACGCTGCTCGATCTCGCGGGAGCGCCCGCGCGGGGGCCGCTCGACGGCGTCAGCCTGTGCGGCGTGCTCGCCGGGCACGCCCGCGGCGAGCGCGCGGCCCGGGAGGCCGCCGGCGTCGATCTCTCTGGGGTCCTCGGCGCCGCGCCCAGCTCTGGGGCGCGCGAGCACTCGCTGTTCACCTAGGACGACCATCAGGCGGCCACCTCCCGCCAGAACGGGCCCGGGCAGCCCAACCGGATCCGCTGCGTGCGCGATCGCCGCTGGAAGTACGCGGTCTACGTCGACCCCGAGGATCGAGCAGCCCCCGAATACGAGCTCTATGACCTGCACGCCGATCCCTGCGAGTCGCGCAACCTGCTCGAACATGACAGCGGACGCGCGCGCGGCCCGGCCGCCGCGCACGAGCGCGACCGGCTGCGGGAGGCGCTGGTCGACGCGTGCGCGCGCACCGGGACGCCCACGCGCGGGCTCACCGTGCCGGTGGGCTGAGGCTGGGGGGTCCCGGCCGCTCAGCGCGCCGGCGAGCCGTCCCGTCCCAGCGCCTCGATCGCCGCCATCACGTCCGCGAGGCCGCCGGTGGTCTTCGTGTCGAGCCTGTCGAGGATCGCCTCGGTGTCCTCGAACTCGCCGCACGCGCGTCGGAGGCCGCGGACTGCACCCGCTGCCCGACCATGATGATCGACAGCAGCACGAGCTGGAGGAACGTCTGCGCGATCCACGAGATGAGCGCGGCTTTGCCGTTGTTGATCGCGTCGGGGAGGCTCACGAGCGCGAGCGCAGCGAACACGTAGGCGCACGCCATCGTGCCCACGCCGGAGGTGATGATCACGGCGAGCTTCGCGTTGAAGCCCTCGACCTCGCCGACCGCTTTCCTGATGGCGACGGGGTTGAGCCTTACGGCCGTGGCGTAGTGGCTGGACGTCTTGACTGGCTGGGTCATGGAGGCGCCTTCCGGGAGCTGGATGTGGGAAGCGCGATTGTCGCTGTTAGAGCGTCACCGCGGAGATCGCCCGCGCGATCACCGGCTCCTGCGCGCTCCACTGCCCGGGCGGCGCTGCACCGACGACGACCGAGTCGTGTGCGCCGGAGATAAGGCACGCGACCTCGACGTAGCGGGCGCCCGTGGCGGTCGTGTAGGAGTCCTGCACGCAAGCGCCCGCTCCGGGGCGGAAGCGCAGGCCGCGGGCCGCGGCCAGGACGCGCACGTCGCGATCGCCCTCCGCGCGGTTGTGCGCGGCGCGGAAGCTGCTCCAGGTCGCCTGGCGCTCGGCGCCCTGGCGCGGGGTCAGGTTCAGGTACCCCAGATAGCGCCCCGCCGGGTCGCGCAGCACGGCGGATGCGGTGCCGCGGTCGCCCGCCACCTCACGCCAGGTGCTAGGGAACGGCAGCGTCGCCCCGAGCGGTGTCCGCTGCACGCGCCAGCCGGCCGGTGCGGGCTCGGGGCGCAGCCAGGAGAAGGCGCTCTCGGGCGCGGCCGCACCGGCGCTCGCGGGATGGG
>OCZT010003375.1_pt1 | contig 16311 bp, 17 predicted proteins | sample 1539031 | NCBI WGS metagenome assembly OCZT01 (sample SAMEA3539308, study PRJEB22396) | soil metagenome | biome: tundra; feature: field; material: soil | place: USA | collected 2010-05 | depth 0.15 m | reverse complement strand
GGCGGGGTTCCCGAGCGGTCAAAGGGGACGCGCTGTAAACGCGTTGGCTCTGCCTTCGCAGGTTCGAATCCTGCCCCCGCCACTGTCCTCATCCGCGCGCGCCGCCGCGGCGCGACATCTGAGGCGATCCCCAAGCCACGGGCTTGACCAACAACGGGGAGAGCTCAGAATGGATGAGGCAAAGACGCGTGAGACCATCCGCCGGGCCGAGAGCGTGGCGATGATCCGCTACACGGGCGACAGCGGCGCGGTGACCATCCGCTCGCGCTGGCAGGAGCGGGCGGACGTCCCCTGATCGTCGGCGCCGAGCCCGCGGCCTGAGCCGCACCGCCGCCGCCGCCACGCTGCCGCCCGCCCCGACCGGCAAACCGGTGTTCTCGTGAGCGCATAGCGCGCGCCCGGGTCTGCGCGGCGGGCGCTATACCCTCCTGGGCAGCGGACCCGTTGAGAGCGATGGAGGGGATCGGCAGATGCAGAAGCTTCAGAGCCAGGGCGTTCACCACATCACGATCGTGGGCGCAGACCGCCAGACGTCGATCGACTTCTGGGAGGGCCTGCTGGGAATGCCGTTCGTCTTCGAGCAGCCGAACCTGGACAAACCCAGCGAGAGCCATCTCTACTTCGACCCGGGCGACGGGCGGCTGATCACGGTCTTCACGAACGAGGAGCGGACGCCCGACCCGAGCCGCACCGCGACGGATCCGGGATGCGTGCACCACATCGCCCTCTCGCTCTCGCGGGCCACGTTCCTGCAGGCGGTGGAGCGCCTGGACGAGCGCGGGATCAAGCATACGGGCGTGAAGGACCGCGGCTTCATGGACTCGATCTACTTCGACGACCCGCTCGGCCTGACGATCGAGCTCGCCTCATACCGCTTCGAGCCGCCGTTCGGCTGCACGCACGCGGACGTGCTGCTCAGGGCCCACGAGCTGCGCGTGGAGCGCGGCGAGCATCACATCGCGGAGGTGCACCTGGCGGACGCGATCGAGCAGCTGATCGCCCGCTCGCGTGGCTCGCTGTCCTCCGACCGCTCTCCGAAGAACCCCTACTGACGACGCCGCGCGCCGCGCGCCTCAGCGCCCGCGCGCGCGCGCCCCGCAGCACCTCTTCCACTTCTTGCCCGACCCGCACGTGCAGGGGTCGTTGCGCCCCGGCGGCAGCGCGCCGACGCGGGGAGGGACGTAGACCTCGCGCGACAGCGGCTCAGGGAGCGCGAGGCCGCGCTCACGCCAGCGCAGGTCCTGGGCGAAGCCGGTGGCGGCCATGGGGAGGTTGTCGAAGCCGAGCGCCTCAAGGATGCGATGGCTGGCCTCGTTCTCGGGCCGCACGAGCGCGCTCACGGAGGGCATGGGCCCGGCGGGGGCTTCGAGGGCGATCATGTCCAGCGCGGCGCGCACGATGACCTCGCCGATGCGCGTGCGGCTGTCGCGCAGCGGGCGGTCGCGGTGGTCTCGATCGCGCCCGAAGGCGACGATGTAGCAGTCGGCTATCCAGGGCCGCGGCTTGCGGTCCTGGATAGCCGAGCGGCGGGCGGCTGTGCACGCTGGCGTAGCCGAGCAGCTGCCCGGAGTCGTCCTCGAGCACGACGGCGGTCTGGGCCATCATGGTCGTCCCCGCCACGAGCCGCGCGGCGGTCTGCTCGACCTCGCGCACGGCGGTTTCGCTGCGCGCGTCGCCGCAGCGCAGCGAGGCGAGTGCGGGGTAGGCGGTGGGATCGCGCAGGACGTGCGCGCGTACGGGGCCGGTGAGGCGCCGGACGCCGCGCGCGGCGGCGGTGTCCGCGGCGGCGCGGGGGGGGAACGGGCGGACATGGGCCCCAAAGTCTAGGTCCGGGGTCCGGACGGAAAAGCGGCGGCGCGCAGGGGGCGGCGGCGGTCGACGTCGGCGAGCCATCCCAGCGCGAGGTCGATCGAGAGCTCGAGCGCGCCGAGGTGGCAGTGCTGCTCGGCGTGGTCGGCTGCGGTGAGCGTGACGGTGGTCACGGACGCGGCGCTGGTGAGCGCGGCGGCCTGCTCGGCGAGCTGGCTGCGCGGGATGTAGTGGTCCTCGGCGGCGCACAGCAGGAGCACGTCGGCGCGGACGTGCTCGGAGGCGCCGCGGGTGCGCAGCGCGGCGCAGGCGTCGAGCAGCTCGCTGGGGCTGCTCACGCCGAAGACGTGGCAGCCGCGGGCGAACGCCCACGCAAGCTGCGGGTCGGCGGGCACGCGCGCGGCGATGAGCTCGTCGATCGCCGCGGCGTCCCCCGCGCGCAGCAGCTCGCGCAGCGCGGGCGCGAGCTCGGGCGGAAGCAGGCCGAGGAGCACCTCCTGGAAGTCCGAGCAGATGTCGTCGCAGATCACGCGCGTGACGCGCGGCTCGCGGGCGGCGGCGTGGACGGCGAGCCCGCCGCCGAGCGAGATGCCCAGCAGCGCGACGTCCTGCAGGCGGTAGTGGTCGAGCACGGCGCCCACGCACTCATCCCAGCGCTCGTCCATCGTCAGGCCGTGGTCCTCGAGCGCGCCGCCCTGGCCGTGGCCCTCGAAGACGATTGCGGTGTAGCCGCGCTCGGCGAGCCTGGACGCCCACGGCATGAGCTCGACGGCGTAGGAGTCGAAGCCGCCGTGGATGAGCACGGTGCCGAGCGGCTCGCACGCGGGCGCGACGCGCACGCAGGGCAGCGCGCCGCCGCGGAAGTGCACCTCGGCGCACTGCTCGGGCGCGATCGCGAAGGCCTCCATCAGCAGCGCGATGCCGCGCTCGCGGTGGACGCGCCGCTGCTCGTCGGCGGGCGCCATGAAGAACTCCGCTCCGATGAACAGCGCGCCCGCGCCCGCGACGTCGCCGGCTGCCTCGCGCGCGTGCGCGAGCGCGCTGAGTTCACGCGTGTAGGCGATGGCGTCGGTGATGCGCGTTGCTGCATCGCGCAGCTCCTCGAGCAGCTGCTCCCCGCCGAGCTCGAGCCAGCGGTTGAGCTGGAAGTTGACGGCGACGGACGGATGGATCCTCTGGAACATGCTGCGGGCGGTTCTAACGTACGCACGTAGCGGGCGCGGTGCGGTCGCGTTGCGACGGATCTTGTCATGGGGGTTGAAATTTGACAGCGATGTGTACAGAATGTGCCTTTCTGTCAACTGGCTAGGGATCACCGGTCGCCAACGAGGAGGAGAAAACATGCAGGTCGTCTTGGAGAGGTTGCATCGACATGTGGGAGCTGGCCGCGGTCGCACGCGCCTGGCAGGGGCGCTCGCGGCGAGCTCGCTGATGGCGCTCTGCGCGGCGTCGCCGGCGCTCGCGAAACAGGCTCCGAACCCCGAATACGCGGCGTTCAAAGACTGCCCGATCCACGTGAAGGGCGTGAAGCTGTGCGTGATCGCGACGACCACGAGCGGCGAATTCACGATCGGCAACAAGACGGTGCCGATCAACAAGACGATCACGCTCCAGGGCGGCCTGACGAACAAGTCCGAAGTGCTGGTGCCGGCGGCTGACGGCAACACGCTCTCGAAAACCTCGCTGACGGTGCCAGGCGGCCTGCTGGGCATCGGAGGCATCGGCGGAGAAGTGACAGCGACGACGGAACTGCTGGGCCCGGTGACGCTGAACCCGTCGCTGGTGGCGGGCCGCAAAGGCACGGCTGTGACGTTGCCGATCAGGGTCAAACTGGACAACCCGGTGCTGGGCGAAAGCTGTTACGTGGGATCTGAACTGGAACCGGTGATCCTGCACCTGACGAGCGGCGTGACGGCGCCGCCGCCGCCGAACACGCCGATCGAAGGCAGCGCGGGCACGCTGGTGCTCAACAAAGGCGCGACGATCGTGACGCTGGAAGGGAACACGCTCGTGGACAACTCGTTCCCGGCGCCCGCTGCGGAAGGCTGCGGCGGCTCGCTGGCGCTCCTGATCAACCCGATCGTGAACCTCCAGGTGGGCCTGCCGGCGAAAGCCGGGCACAACACCGCGGTGCTCTCGGGCTCGGTGTCCGAGACGGCGTCGAGCAACGTCAAGAAAGCTCACGTGGCGCCGTAGCGAAGGACGCAGGGCGCAGGCGCGCTCCGCGGCAGCTGTGAGGGGCTGCTGCGGAGCGACGCCGAGAGACGCGGGGACGCTGCTATCACGGGGACCGATGACGGCCCCCCTCCCCCGCCCCGGCTCCCCGACGACCGCAGGTCAGCCGGGAGAAGGCTCGTGAGCGAGGCGGCGTGCAGGGACGAGAACGGCATCGAGGTCGAGGGCCTGGTGCGCGACTTCAAGGGCGGCGTGCGCGCGGTGGACGGGATCGACCTGCGTGTTGCGCCGGGCGAGATCTACGGCTTCCTGGGCCCGAACGGAGCGGGCAAGTCGACGACGGTGCTGGTGCTCACGACGCTGCTGCCCCCCACGTCGGGCAGGGCGCTGGTGGCAGGCCTGGACGTGGTGCACCAGGGCGCGGAGGTGCGCCGCGCGATCGGCGCATCGCTGCAGGAGTCGGCGCTGGACCCGTTCCTGACGGGGCGCGAGCACATGCGCCTGCAGAGCGCGCTGCACGGGCTGGGCAAGGCGGACCGCGCGGCGCGCGGGACGGAGCTGCTGGAGCGCGTGGGGCTGACGGACGCTGCGGACCGCAAGGTGGGCGGCTACTCGGGCGGCATGAAGCGCAGACTGGACCTGGGCTTGGCGCTCGTGCACGGGCCGCGGCTGCTGTTCCTGGATGAGCCCACGACGGGCCTGGATCCGCAGAGCCGCGCGGCACTGTGGGATGAGGTGCGCCGCCTGGCGAACGACGGCGTGACGGTGTTCCTGACGACGCAGTACCTGGAGGAGGCGGACGTGCTGGCGGACCGCGTGGGCATCATCGACCGCGGCAAGATCGTGGCGGAGGGCACGCCGGCGGAGCTGAAGGCGGCGATTGGGCGCCCGAGCGTGGAGGCGATCCCGCAGGACCCCGGCGACCGCGAGCGCTTGGAGGCGGTGCTGCACCGCTTCGGCGAGCCCGCTGCGGCGTCGCCCAACGGCGTGGCCGCGCGCCTGCCGGAGGGCGTGGGCGACCTGGCTGAGATCGTGCGCACGCTGGACGCGGAGGGCGTTCCGATCGCGGACCTGCGCCTGCACACGCCGACGCTCGACGACGTGTTCCTGGCGAAGACGGGCAGGTCGCTGGAGGGCGCTGCGGATGGCGGCGCGGAGGATGGGGATGGCGAGAGCGCGGACGGGTGAGCGGGTGAGCGGGACGCTCTCGGCACAGGTGGGCGTGCTGGCGAGGCGCTCGATGCTGAAGACGCTGCGCCAGCCCTTCCAGCTGTTCCCGATCATCTTCTTCCCGCTGATCCTGCTGGCGGTGAACGCGAGCGGGCTGAAGGCGGCGACGAAACTGCCGGGCTTCCCGACGAGCAGCTACGTGTCGTTCGCGATCGCGGTTGCGTTCATCCAGGGCGGCATGTTCGCGCTGATCAACACGGGCACGAACCTGGCGGAGGACATCGAGAGCGGCTTCTTCAACCGCCTGGCGCTGACTCCGCTGCGCAGGGTGTCGCTGATCGGCGGCCTGCTCGTGGGAGTGGCGGGCATCGGCGTGCTGCAGTCGGCTGTGTATGTCGTGATGAGCCTGGTCGCGGGCGCGCACCTGGACGCGGGCTTCGGGGGGGCGCTGGTGATCCTGGTGCTGGGCGCGCTGACGGCTGTGGGCTTCGGCGCGCTGGGCTGCGCGGCGGCGCTGCGCACGGGCTCGGGCGAGGCGGTACAGGGCCTGTTCCCGCTGTTCTTCGTGTTCATCTTCCTGTCCTCGAGCAACCTGCCGCGCAACCTGCTGCGCACGGGCTGGTTCCACACGGTGGCGACGTGGAACCCGATCAGCTACCTGATCGAGGCGTTCCGCAGCCTGTACATCGTGGGCTGGGACGGCACGGCGCTGCTGCGCGGCTTCGCGGTTGCGATCGGGCTGACGCTCGTGTCGCTGCTGGCGGTTTCGTGGGCGCTGCGGACGAGGTTGCAGAGGACATGAGCAGCGAGGCCGACATGGGCACTGGCGGCGCGGCGACGCGCGGCGGCAGCATCTGGCGCGTGGCGTGGACGATTGCGTGGCGGAGCCTGCACACGTATGTGCGCAGGCCGGATCTGTTCGTGCCCTCGCTGGTGTTCCCGCTGGTGTTCCTGGCGAGCTTCGCGGGAGGGCTCTCGGCGCTGGGCTCGATCCCGGGCTTCACGTTCCCGGCGGGCTACACGGCGTTCCAGTTCGTGTTCGTGCTGTGCCAGTCGGCGATGTTCGCGGGGCTGTTCACGGGCTTCTCGCTGGCGTTCGACTTCGAGAGCGGCTTCGCGCGGCGGCTGATGCTGGCGGCGGAGGACAGGCGCGGGATCGCGCTGGGCTACGCGATGGTGGCGCTGACGCGCGCGGCGATCACGCTGAGCCTGATCACGGCGGTGGCGCTGGCGACGGGGATGCGGATCACGGGCAACGGCGTGGACGTGTTCGGCCTCTACGGGTTGGCGGCGCTGCTGGTGCTCGTGGGCTACGGCTGGGCGGCGGGCGTGGCGTTCCGCTTCCGCTCGATCCAGGCGGGCCCGCTGATGCAGACGCCGGTGTTCCTGATCATCTTCCTGGCGCCCGTGTATGTGCCGCTGGCTTTCCTGAAGGGCTGGATCCACGCGGTGGCAAGCGTGAACCCGGCGACGGCGTTCCTGGAGGCGGGGCGCGGCCTGATCTCGGGCGTGCACAGCCACACGGCGCTGGCATACGCGTGCGCGGTGGGGCTGATCCTGCTGTTCGGCGTGTGGGCGCTGACGGGGCTCCGGAACGCTGAACGCTCGGCTTAGGAGGGGATGGCGGGCGGTGCCCCGCGGCGAGTCCTCTGGGGTCGCGGGCGCGGGTGTGTGCGGGGCGTCAGGAGCCGTCGGCGAGGCGCTGGGCGAGCAGGCGGGCTTCGGGCGTGCTTAGGAGCACGCGCGTGAGGGCGCCGTGGTCGTGGACGGAGATGGAGAGGCCGGGGACGTTGCGGCGCACGACGAATGCCTGGTCGAGCTTGATGGTGCGGCAGGCGTAGTAGAGCCAGGGGATTCGCAGGCCGGCCTTCAGGCCCGTGGCCATCGCCTCGCGGACGGGGTCATCGACGACTTGGACGTCGTCGATGTGGTCGCGCGGGATGGTGATGTTGCGCATGAGGCCCAGGATCTTCTGCCAGCGGGCGAGGCGCACCTCGAGGGTGCCGGGGGTGAGGAGGATGCGCACGAGGAGACAGTAGCTGCGGGCGGCTGTGCGGGCGCGGGTGGCAATGGTGGGGCGAGAGGAGTAGAAACGGGATTCAGGCCCGGGTGCTGGGGGCATGTGGGCGGAAGCGAATGCGCGAGCGAGAAGGAGGAGCGATGATGGAGGCCTCGGAGGTTCCCGCTGGAGGAGCTGCGCCGGCGAGGGTGCTGGTGGTGGCTCACAAGACGGCTGCGACGCAGCCGCTGCTGGACGCGGTGCGGGAGCGCGCATCGCGCGGGCCGACGACGTTCACGCTGCTGGTGCCGAACGCGGCGCATGGGCTGCATCGCGTGGTGGACCCGGAGGACCAGGACAAGCGCGAGGCGCAGGCGGTGATCGATGACGCGCTGCCGCGGCTGACGACGGCGGCGGGGTCGAAGGTGGAGGGCATCATCGGGAGCACGGACCCGCACATGGCGGTGGAGGACGCGGTGAACGTGCGCGGCTTCGACGAGGTGATCATCTCGACGCTCTCACCGAGGCTGTCGAAGTGGCTGCACCTGGATCTGCCGAGCAAGATCTCGGGGCTGGGGCTGCCGGTGACGACGGTTACGCCGGCGGACTCGTAGGGGGTCGGCGGGCCGGGGGGTCGGGGGGGCGGCGATTGCGCGCTCGGCGCCCTTGAACGCGGCGACCGGCGACCGGCGGCGCGTTGGCGCGGACTGCACGAGAGGCCAACGCGGGCTACGTGACAGTTGTCATCACGATAGGGTTCTGTTCCTATCCACGGGACGGCGCGGCCGGCAGGCGGCGGTCCGGGTGGGCTCCCGATCCACACGCCCGGCGCGCAGCGGGCGGACGACAGCTGTCTGTGGAACTTTCGTCTGCGCACGGCGAGAGTGCGCCCACATGGAGAACGTCCGCACGCAGTTCGCTGCGAACCTTCGCGAGCATCGCGATCGCGCGGGGCTGTCCCAGGAGGCGCTGGCGGACATCTGCGACCTGCACAGGACGGAGATCAGTCTGCTGGAGCGGCGCAAGCGCTCGCCTCGGCTGGAGACGATCGTGGTTCTGGCGCGGGGGTTGGACTTGGCTTCGCCGGCGGAACTGCTGGAGGGGATTCGGTAGGGGGCCAGGGTCCACGCCGGGGGGCGTGGCGCGGTACAGTGCGCTCTCGCGCACGCCCAGCTAGCTCAGTTGGTAGAGCACTTCCATGGTAAGGAAGGGGTCATCGGTTCGAGTCCGATGCTGGGCTTGGACGAAGCGCCCGCAGACACGGGCTCCGGAGGTGGATGACGGCGAGCTCGCAGCCGACTGCAGGGCCTGTGTGGAAGCGTCATGGAAGCCTGTGCGCGCCGTCGGCCATCAGCGGTTGCCTTGCCGGCCATGGGGCGCGGGAGTGCCGCAGGTCGTGGCTCATGAGCGCCGCGGGCTGTCTCGATGTTCACGCAGCGGCATGGGCGACGAAGCCACCGGTTCCCGGTCGCGCGGCGGGCCCGTGGCGGGGAGTCGACACCCGGTCCCGCACGTCAGCATCTAGAATCCTCTCCACATACAAAAGTGCCCCCGCGCTGCTCTAACAGCCGGGGGCGTGGCCCAGGAGGTGTATCTCCATGAGCAAGGCGAACGCTACTGCTCGACGCGTACGCGTCGAGCGCAACATCTACCGGCGCCCGACCGGCGTGTTCGAGGTCGGCCTGAAGGACGGTCGCGGCGTCCAGCGCTGGCGAACCGTCGACGGAGGCATCACGGCCGCACGCGCGTTGCGAGGCGCGCTGCTTTCCAGCCGCGCCGGCGGCGAGCGCCTGGCCGCGAACCCGCGCATCGGTTTCGCCGAGGCAGCTGATCGCTGGCTCGGCGGGCCGGTGGCCGACCTGCGCGCATCGACGCAGGCCGGATACCGCAACGCGGTCAACCGACACCTGCGCCCTCGCTACGGCACCAGGCGCCTGGATGGCATCGACGCGGAGGACCTGGCGACGCTCGTGCGCGAGATGCGCGCGGGAGGCAAGAGCGAGGCTACGATCGCGGTCGTCCTCGGAGTCACGGCGCGTATCTGCAAGTACGCTGCTCGGCGCCTCGGCTGGGCTGGAACAACCCCCACGGCGATGATGCTCGCCTCCGAGCGGCCGAAGCTCGCGCACGGCCAGCGCCACCCCATCTTCGAAGGAGCGCAACTCGAGCAGACCATTGCTGCCGCAGCCGAGCCTTTCAGGGCGATCTTCACGGTCGCCGCGTTGACCGGCGCGCGCGTGTCGGAGCTGTGTGGGCTGACGTGGGCCGACGTGCGGATCGCCGATGTCGAGGATGCAGAGGTCGAGTTCAGCTGGCAGGTGGACCGCAAAGGGATGCGGGCGCCAAGCAAGACGGCGGGCTCCGCCCGCACCGTGCCGATCCCGCGCGAGCTAGCGGTCCTGCTCGCCCGTCACCGCAAAGCCAGCCAGCGCACCAGCCCCGCTGACTTCGTGTTCGCCACCCGTAGCGGGCGCCCGATCGGCCAGCGCAACGTCGCTCGCTCGCTCAGGGCCGCCCAGGCACGCGCGCGAGACGAGCTCGGTCGCCCAACGTTTCCGATCCTCCACGAATGCGACGAGCAAGGCAACCCGAGGCGAGTCCCCCGCGGGACGGTCCCGTCGATGCATTCATTTCGGCATACCGTCGCAAGCCGGGCACTCCTCGCCGGCGAGTCCATCGACGAGGTTGCCTTCCTGCTCGGACATCGAGACGGCAACGTGACGCGTGCTGTGTACGTGCGGGAGATCGCCGATGGACGCAGACGCGCAATGCGCCGGTCGCGGATAACAGCTGAGTATGGGAGCGTCCTTGAAGCCGCCGGACGTCCATGATGGTCGCGCATCCCCAGGGTCCTGACCGCCCCGGGGTCGCAAGCGTGAGCAGGCAAGTCGACGAGCGCGATGACCTCGCCCATCATCGGCCTGCCGTCGCCTAGACGCAGCCGTTTCAGCCGATAGAGATCGGCTAGTACCTTGTGCCGTGTGGCCACCGAACGAAGCAAGCCTTCGAAAAACAGGGGGCGCCCGCAGGCGGGCGACGAGCGTACGAAGCGTCGGACCCGCGCGACGGAGAAGGCGGCGCGCGGGGTCACGACCGCAGCTGCGAGCACAGTCAAACGGGGGGACCAGTACCGCGTGATCTATCAGGAGTGGCGCTCAGGGATCGACTGCTCGACGATCGCTGCGAAATACGACCTCACGCCGCGTCGGGTGCAGCAGATTGTCGATGATCTCAGGGCGGAGGCGATCGATGCGATGCCAATCCGGAGCCGGCCACTGGGCAAGAAGATCATGGAAGAGATGCTTGTACAGATGAACTCTTCGGTGAGCGAGGCCGCGCAGCTGATCGCGCTGGCCCTGGACGCCGGCAACCTGCCCGTGGCCTTGGGCGCAATGAAGCGCCGTGATGAGGCCCGCCTGAGGCTGTTGGAGACGCTGAAGGAACTCGGCGTGATCCCACGCCCACTCGGCGCGTTGGCCGCTCAGGAGGATAACTACGAGGTGGGCGAGCGCGCGCTGACAATGTTGATAGACCGCGGCGTCCCAGAGCAGGTCGTGGACGAGTTCGTCGCGTCATTGGGCATGGATACCGTGAGAAACACCAGCGGGCACCTGGTCCTCGACATGAGTGATAAGACGTTTCAGGAGGACCTAAGGAAGCGGCTGCTCGATCACCACGTCGCGCAAATCGCCGGACCGGAGAGTGAGTCTGTCGACCGTCGCAGCTCTTGCTAGCGCTCATGGGTGGGGGCCGCCCGCCTCGACGCAATCCGTTGATCGCTGCTCGATAGCCGGCCAGGTGCGGTTGCGCGCGTAGACTTCTGGCGCTGACAGCAGTCGCTCCTACGTACAGAGCCGAGACAGCCAGGCCGACGTGCCGCGGGCTCAGCCGGCACACAACCGCAAGACCTCCTGCTCGACACGCAGGGAGTCCGGCCTGATCCTCCCCCTCGGCGGAGGAAGGTCGTATCGCGCGAGATCTGCCCCCTAGGGTCGATCTCGCGTCTCGACCCGTGCTGCCTCCCGGAAACGGGTGTGGGTTGCTGCTCGCACGCCTCGAGCCTCGAGCAAGAGACGAACTCGAGCTTGAAGCCGTACACGACCGTTGGGTTCTTTACAGGACGGACCACCGCGCTGGCCTAAGACGGCCGGATCGAGACGGCTGCTTTGATGGCGAAGGAACAGTCTCCCGAGTCCCCGCCGAGACGCCTGGGTTTCGTCCCGAGCGGCACTGTTGACCGCCGTGGTAACGACGACCGCTTCGCCACGGAAGCAGTCGCCGCTTACTAACCACTAGCGGCGCCCCTACCGCGAACCTCCCAGTGCGGCGATTTCCGCCGGACCGCCTTTGCGGCCTCGAGGGTGACAAAAGGCACGACGGCAAGCCCGACTGTGATCGCCAGCTCGCTGGGGCCGAGTGAGACGGTGCCAAACGGGGTGTTCAGTGCCCCGACGTAAACAGTCGCGACGAGCAACACAACCGAAGCGATCACGCCGCCGGCGAGGTGCCGGTTCGCCGGCAGACGCCACGCCGAGACGCCGACCGACCGGCATGAAAAGACGAGGGCCAGCTCGGACAGTGCGATCGTGGCGTAGGCCATCGTCTGCGCCGTGGCCGGATCGATCGCTCGGCCGATCAGGTAGGCGGTGAGCCCAGCGAGGCCGACCAGCAGGCCGATTCCGCCCAGGGCAGCGGCAAGCGGCCGGGGCATCAGCGCGGCCTGCGGCCGGGGGCCGAGCGACATCGTCTCGGCGGAGGCCGGGTCGCGAGCCAGCGCGATCGCCGGTAAGCCGTCGGTGAGAATGTTGACCGTTAGGACTTGGACGACGGTCATCGGCGCGCCAACGCCAGCCAGGATCGCGATCGCGAACAGCACCACCTCGCCGAGGTTCGCTGACAGGAGGAAGGCGACGACCTTGCGGATGTTGTCGGCGATCCGCCGCCCCTCGCTGATTGCGGCGACGATCGTCGCGAAGTTGTCGTCGGTCAGAACGATTGCGGAAGCCTCGCGAGCCGCCTCCGTGCCGGAGCGTCCCATAGCGATCCCTACGTCCGCTTGGCGGAGGGCCGGTGCGTCGTTGACGCCGTCGCCGGTCACGGCGACGACCTCGCCGCCGCGCTGGAGCTGCTCGACGAGACGGAGCTTGTCCTCTGGGGTCACTCGTGCAAAGACCGCTTCCGGCGGGAGCCCCAGCGCCCGCCCGATCGCGGTAGCCGTCCGCGGGTGGTCTCCGGTCAGGATTCGGACCGTCACACCGGCCGCCCGCGCCTCACGCACTGCCGTCGGGGCTGCCGGGCGCAGGGGATCGTGCAAGGCCACGAGCCCGAGGGGGCGCAGATCCTTCTCGACATCCTCGCCGAATCCCACGTCGTCCGGGACGGCCCGGCCACATACCGCGAGCACGCGCAAACCCTCGTTCGCCCATTCGTGTGCCTGGTGCTCGAGCCGCTGGCGCTCGACGGGATCGATAGTCGCGCGTTCGAACAAGGTCTCCGGCGCTCCCTTGCTGAACGCCCGCAGGACGCCCCCCGACTCGGCATAGACGATCGTCATCCGCTTGCGGGCCGCGTCGAACGGCATCTCGCGGACGCGCCTGCGCCCTGCCAGAAGGTCCTCGCGCGACAGGCCGCGGTCGAGGGCCGCGAGTAGCAGCGCGCCCTCAATCGGGTCGCCGGCGAAGCGGGTTGCCCCATCGTTTGAGCGGAGTAGTTCGGCGCTCGACGCGAGCACGGCACCCCCCAGCAGCGTGAACTCGTCGACACCTTCGGCGGCGTGTAACCCGGTCAGTCGAAGTCGGTTCTCCGTGAGTGTGCCGGTCTTGTCCGCACAGATCGTCGTGGTCTGGCCGATTGTCTCGATCGCCGACAGGCGGCGGACGATCGCTCCCTGCTCCGCCATCGCCCTGGCTCCGAGCGCAAGCGCCACGGTCACCGTCGCCGCGAGCCCCTCTGGAACGGCGGCGACGGCGACCGCGACGCCGATCAGGAACGAATGGTGGAGTGAGGAGCCTTGCAGGACCGATCCTGCCGTCAACGCGACTGTCAGGACGATGCCGGTGCCGACCATTGCGCGGGCAAGGCCGCCGAGGCGGCGCTGAAGCGGCGTCGTCGGTGGCTCGGCCCGCTCGGCGAGTAGTGCGATCCGCCCCACCTCGGTCGCATCCCCTGTTGCCGTGACCACCGCGCGGCCGCGGCCGCGCGTAATGGACGTCGCGGCGTACACCATCGAGCTGCGATCGCCAAGCGCAGCTGCCGCGGGAGCCTCCTCGAGCGCCTTCTCGACGGGCACCGACTCCCCTGTGAGTGCCGACTCGTCGGCCGCCAGGCTCGCCGATGCAATGATCCGACCGTCGGCTGTGATCCGTCCGCCTTCGCGCAGCACGAGAACGTCGCCCGGCACGACCTCCTCGGCCGGAATCCGGATCTCGACGCCTTCGCGGACGACATCCGCCGGTTGGGTGAACATCGCGCGCAACGCTCCCATCGCTCGCTCGGCGGCGGCCTCCTGGCCGAAACCGAGGGCAGCGTTCAGGACGACGATCGCGCCTATCACGGCAGCCTCCAGCCCGTCGCCGATCGTTGCCGACACGATCGCCGCTGCGACTAGGAGGGCCACGAGCGGGTCGGTGAACTGGCGGGCGAGCAACGCCGCGTATCCCGGTCCGGGCCGGCCGCTGCCGCGGTTCGGGCCGTGGACGTGGAGCCTTCGCTCCGCCTCGAGGGTAGTCAGCCCGCGCGTCGGGTCGGAGCCGAGCGCAGAGACGACCTCATCGGGCGAGGTGGCGTGGAGGGGTCCGTGTGTCTCGATTGCCGGCCGGACCGTACCGCTCGCACTGCGGGGCACGTCATCGAGCTGGTGCACGAACAGACAATAGACGGGCAGCGCCAGCGGAGCCGCGAAGCGTGTGGTCGAGCGCCTTGCCAGCGTGATCGGCGACCCACCCCTTCTGAGAGCGTCATGAGCGGCGGACGCTCAGGTCCCTTCCAACTGGGCACATCGCGTCGCTTTCGCTACCGCCTCAAAGCGAGCGCGTCGGCCCATGGGTCCGAGAGTGTCGAGTTGGACGAATCGGAAGCGCGTCGGCTGACGGTGGACTCACGCCTGCTTACGCTGCGCAAAGCAGTCGTGCACGTCATGCAAGGCAGAAGCACGCCGTCCAGGAAGAAGACTCCGCGCAGGCTGCGGTTGCCCTTGCTACGCCCTGGGGGGCCACGGCCTCCAGGCGCCCAGATGTGCCAGGCTCGGTCGATGGCCCCCGCTCTACGGCTTGCGAATTTCTTCGTCAATGACACGCAGTACGTGTTCTCGAGCCTCCACACGTGGGGATGGATCACCATCATCCTGGGCGTCATAGAGCTCACCGCCGCGTTCTCGCTGTTCGCTGGCGGTATCTATGGGCGCCTGATCGGGATCGCGGCGGCCGATCGGCGCGCTGCTGGACGTCGGCGGCGCGCACCCCTGGTGGTCGCTCGGCATCTTTGCCATCTGCCTGGTCTGCATCCACGGCCTCGTGGTCCTCGGCGAGCCCGAGGAGGTCTGACGAGGTCGCGGGGGGTCCGGGCGTGCGAACCCCCCCCCGAGACAACCACCGCTGAAAACCCGTCGGGCTCTGTTCGACACGTAGCATTGGCCCGATGACCTCGGTTGATACCGAGCTTGTGCTCGTGGCGCTCGGCGCGATGCTGTCGCCCACGACGCTGTTCCTGTCGGTGCTGGCGCTGGTCGTGGGCGAGCGTCCGATGCGCACCGGCCTGTCGTCGCTCGACGCGCTCCAGATTCGTCCGATGCGCAAGCGAGGTGCGGTGCTGCTGTGGCGGTCGCAGTCGTCGCGAAGCGATCGTCTCCCTTGCTCCAACCCGCGTGCGAGAGGTGCGAGCCTCCGCGACTAAGAGTTGCGGGGTGGCGCCTTAACGTCCGCGCTGCGCGTGAGCTGCCATCGACGCCACGGCCAGTAACCATCGATCTCCACCTCGAGAGAGAAACTGAGGGCAATCCGGATAACGACGATGATGCCAAGGACGGCGACGCTTTCGAGGGTCGGGGCAACGATTATCGTCCGGACGATGTCGGCGATGATCAGGACCTCGAGGCCCACCAGAATGCAGCGACCCAGGGTCCGGCGCAGTTCGCCGTAGGACTCGCGCGCCGTCTCGGGGCGCAGAGCCCGTGATGCGAACACGAGGAACGCAGCGAGGCCGCCGAGAACCATGATCCCAGCCCCGACCGCCTCAACGACTTTGACGACTTGTGAGATCACCTGGTCGTAGCTCATACTCAAATCGATGCTACCCGCGGTCTAGGACGGGGCACGGCGACGGCGGCTCGGTCAGGGAGTAAGGCCCGACCCACCCAATGCGTCGGCGCGCCCGCGTTGGAGCCCGTGACGCAGCCCAGCGCAGGGCGCCCGCAATCGGGCGGATGCAGGCGTCTCGGCGGGCACCCCTGAGACGCCTGCTCTGGACGAGGAGCAGGCGTCTCGCGCTCCGCTCGGCAGACTTCCGCTTCGCCCTACGAAAGCAGGAGCGCCGGGGTCACGTCCCAAGCGTTGGCACCAGTTCAAATGGCGGGCCATGCGGTAGGAATGGGGTAGCCAGCACCCCCAAGGAGCCGTTTCTAGCCCTCCTGAGCGGTAGTCGCCCAGTCTCGGGTCTGACCTGGAATTTGCATAAATAGCCTGGAAACGGGCTAGTTTTGTAGTTTTGGCTCCTATAAGGGAGGGGGAGGGATTCGAACCCTCGTCAGACCAATCAGGCCTGAAACGGTTTTCGAGACCGCAACGTACGCAGCGTACGCAGACCTGCGACCGTCTTGCGTACGCAACCCGAGGTCGTCCGCAAACACCGGGATTCCGTTCGTAGGCCTTCGCATTCAGCCCGACCAAGAAACCCCTGCAACGGGGCGAAGTTCGCACTACTTCGCCCCTACCCGTGCTAGTGGAGACGATGGGACTCGAACCCACGTCCACGACCGGCTCAGCCGCCGTCCGCGCATCCCAACGCGGACAGCTCTGCCGTGATATTCGGGATCGCCTGCTCCACAAGCAGGAGGTCACCGGTTCGATCCCGGTTGGCTCCACCATTTAGCCGAAGGTCGAACCACCCCGGTCCCCGAAGAGGGGGCCGGGGTTCCGGCTTCTGGAGCGCGTGGGCACCGCGTG
>OCZT010003374.1_pt1 | contig 16322 bp, 18 predicted proteins | sample 1539031 | NCBI WGS metagenome assembly OCZT01 (sample SAMEA3539308, study PRJEB22396) | soil metagenome | biome: tundra; feature: field; material: soil | place: USA | collected 2010-05 | depth 0.15 m | reverse complement strand
CTGAATCTAAGGTTTAGGAAACCTCCATTCTATCCATTGAACTATGGGGCCATTTTTTCAATCGCAAAAGTATATCTTTTTTTTGTCATTCCAAACCACCTGAATTAGCATGACAGACACGACTGGAACGCCTTTTCGAAACATAAACTGTTTTCTATTCCTTCATATTGTCCGTAGTTTGGAATCAGTGTATATCCGTTCTTCTTATAAAGTCCGATTGCTTCCGGTTGCTTTTTGCCTGTCTCCAGGATACACTTCCCAAAGGATAATTCACGAGCCCACTGCTCCAGTTCAGTCAGAATTCCTGTAGCTATACCTCTACCCCTGACATAAGTTGAAACAAACATCCGTTTAATTTCCATTGTATTCGAATCATACTCTTTTAAAGCTCCGCAGCCCACCGCTTTTTCATCCTCAAAAGCCAAAACAACATACCTGATTTTATCAAGCTTATTAAATTGGGAATAAAACAAATGTTCCTCCCCATCTGCTACGGCGAGTTCTGCATCGAGAAATTTCACAAGTATTCTGAAATCTGCATTCTCAGAATTGGTTCTTATCAAGTTTATCATAATTATTAATTTTTCTGATGAATGTCTGGAATCCAATAAATTGTCTTTAAAAGCTACTATCTATCCGAACAATGAAATTATTTAAAATACCTTTAACATCTCTTTTCGAAAGAGATAATCATTGATGACTATGGCTGATTATAAAAGTAAAAAAATAAGATGACTTCCTCATCAGAATAAAATCACCTATATTTAAGACTTCTTCCTTAATAATGTACAACGAATGGACGGGATATTTCATTTCTTAAAGCAACTGGTGAATCCCGAAAGCATAATTCTCTACGGAGGAGTCTATCTGCTTCTATTTATCGTATTTGCAGAAACTGGTCTGTTTGTCGGTTTTTTCCTGCCAGGGGACTCATTGTTATTTACTGCTGGCTTGTTTTGTTCAACCGGTATCATAAAATTGCATCTAATCCTGCTGATTATTTTAATTACAACTGCAGCTGTCGCCGGAAACATGATCGGCTACTCATTCGGGAAGAAAGTAGGAGGATTGCTGTTCAAACGCAAATCATCTTTTTTTTTCCGGCAGGAACATCTTGTGACTGCTCACGAGTTTTACATAAAACATGGTAAAAAGACTATAATTTTAAGCCGCTTTCTTCCGATTGTAAGAACATTTGCGCCTATTGTTGCCGGAATTGTAAAATTAGGCTATTATAATTTTTTTATCTATAGCCTGGTCGGGGCACTATTGTGGGTGTCTACTTTGGTTTTAACAGGATATTTCATGGGAAAATACATTCCGTCGACAAAAGACTACCTGGGTTACATTGTTATTTTCCTCATTGTTATAACATCTATCCCTTTTATATATAAATCCATTAAAAAGAAGAAAGGAAAGTGATTCACTAATCAGGATTATAATATTCCAACACATTCGTTACAAATCGGGCTGAAGCGGGGTGGTATTATCTACCTTACGTGAAGCAGCTTACAAGGATTACATTCTTACCGTTCTTTCTGATTGTTGTACCGATATTGATGAAGAAGTTCATCGGGTGTTAATTACCAAAATTTTCCAGAGGCAATCTGAATGCGGCCATTTCCTCACTGTTACGAACTACCAGGACATTGCCAACCAATACAGGATGGTTCCAGGTCTTTCCTTTTATCGCCGGGAACCTAGCAAGTTCTTTGAATTGGTCAGGGGTTGCCATAACCAATGCCAGTTCCCCTTTTTCCGACAATATCAGCAACACATTCTGATCGGCCAGCAAAAGAATTTCTCCTGCATAGCGTCCTCCTTTCCACTTACGATCGCCTTTCTCGACATCAATACATACCAGACTTTGACCATCGAAGCCGTAAATGTTACTGTTATGAACAACGAAATCATTAAAATAGGGTCTCAACTTGTCTGATGACCAGCGTTCTTTAGCTGTCCATCCTCCGTTTTCCTTTTTGATAACGAATCGCTGCATACCTTTTCCGCCAGTCTCGTTGACTCCGCTAATCAAAATATCATTCCCGCTAATCAGAGCCGGTTGGACAATTGGGGCCCCGGTCATAGGGAGCTCCCATAGTAACTTTCCATCTGCAGGTGAATAGCTGGTTGCATTTGTCTTGTTCATAAAAAAGACCTGCCTGATGCCATCAATAGTTAATAAATGTGGTGAGCTGTAGCTTTCTCCGCCGTCTGGTCCTGACCAGCGTTGCCTGCCATTTTCAATATCGTAAGCAACTATTTCACCTGCTATGGCAACATATATTGTACTGTCAACTACCAAAGGAGAACTGGTATAACCCCAGCCTGGTATTTTTACTTTAGTGTCTTTCGCAGCATTACGCGACCAGACAACTTGCCCGTTATGTGCATCAAGGACATTGAGAATTCCTGTAGCACCTAATGTGTATACCCGGCCATTGCTGAGAGTAGGCGTAGAACGTGGACCTGCTCCAGCATGCGAGTCCCAGAAACGGGCAGTATCGCCGTGTCTCCATACTGGTTCTCCGGTATTCAAATTGTAACAGGTAACCATCTCAAAATCACCGCGCTGTTCCTGAGTATAGAGCAAAGTACCATGAATTGCAAACGACGAACAACCTGGTCCGACAGTACGTCGCCACATCTCAATCGGAGGAGTTTTAGTCCAGTTTGTGCTTATATGCCCACCATGAGTGATACCATCGCGATTGACTCCACGAAAGCCGGGCCATTCAGCTTCTTTTGCCATTGCCGCTGAATCCAGAGGCATTGTCGTAAGCTTATTGTTGGTCTGAGCCAGCAAACGAACCTCTGACGTCTTCGCCCATCTAAATGCAAAATAATGATGGGCCTCACCATCCATTCCATCAGAACGCAGCAACACCCAAAAACCTGAACCGATAAGTATGGTAGCGATCATAGCAGCACTTCTGAATCTGTTCGGAAGACGACGACTGATCACGGCCCATAAAACAAAAGCGAGGCTCATTACCGGAATTGAATATACTATAAACATTAATCCCATCATCGATGTTCCAATGGATTTATCAATGAATTTCGATGCAACAACAAGTGCAATTATTATGAGAACCGGAGCTGCCCACCGTTCGAATCGTGATGCCCTGCTAAAGAAGATCCACCAGATGAATATCCCTAATCCGCAAATGATCCCTCCAAACAAACCGATTGCAATAGCAGCAGGCACTATTGCAGGTATGACAAATCTGAGAAGCCACTGTACTATTATAATGATAACACCCGGCCAAAGCCGAAGCGGCTTCAGCTGAGTCGAATCATCAAAATTCTTAATTGTATTCATTTTAATAATTTTTTGTGTGTTATATTCAGATTTGATTTTTCCATTTTATAAAGCAGTATGCTCATTTCTCACTTTTACAAGTGTTTTTTGTCAATCATATTCAGTTCTTGGTTCTGTTCTAAAAATACAGGTACCTTAACATAGGCTTTTGAAATTACAGATAACGCCATCTCAAACCAAACAATGAAAACACTCACGAATTCCCAAGAATGTTAATCTGTCTATTTTCTGCCTTTTATTAAATATCCTTTATCTAACTTATATTTTAAATCGCTGAATCCTGCTAAATTCAAATTTTCAACCACCTGATCTATAGTGTATTTATTAAATATATCATTTTGGGTATATTTAGTTCTTTTCAACTCGCCATTATGCGCCATGTATAAACAGAATGTACCACCTTTCTTGAGTCCGCATATTATCTTTGAAAATGGTTTATCTAACCGGTCCCAGAAATAAATGACATTTATACAAAAAATCTTATCATACTGATTTGAAATTATTTCCGAATTCAAAAAATCTCCTAAATATAATTCAACCTTTTTATTTTTTATATATTTCCTGTTTCTTTTTGTAGCTTCATTAAACATTAATTCTGAATAGTCTGTTCCCGAAACAAAACAATCAAACCTTGAAGATATTTTCCTTACTCCAAGTCCATGTCCATATCCTATTTCAAATATTCTGTCATTTGCTTTAATTTCCAGTTCAGATATCATTTTATTATACGCAGCTCTATTTCCAAGCATCATTAATCTGGATATTATTTTACCCGCCAATCCTGATGGTTTTCTGAACTGGCTCCCGATTGATCTTAGAATATTTGTCATAAACAATATGGTTAATTACCGGGTTCAGTTTTCTGTACTGATCTAAAGTTACAAAGTGTTTTGAATATACTTAGCCGGTCAATAACTAAACAAACAAGGATGTACATGTTTATCAAAAGCTATTATTTTAATTACGATAATCCAGATCGTAAGAGAATGAGCAGCCGTTCATGTTTTATTTTGAGTCGTCAAAACCTAAAGCTTCAAGTGCCCCTTTCATCGGAGACAGAAATTGAAGTGAAGTAATTCTCCAGTTTATCAGGGGTATTTATCCGATCCAAAAATCGTGGAAGCGGATGAGGTGCAGGATTATCGCCGGCAGTTTTTTCGAGTTGGTTATATGAAGCAACCACTTTCAGAAACCATTCGTTATAACACTTCCCGTAACTATCGTCAGCAGGATCTTTTACTTCAATATTCACCTGAGTTTCATGCGTTGAAATGGCTGTTTCCAGTTCATTCAACCGAAGGTTTATAAGAGTGAAATCAGCAGAGGAATACAAAAGTGATCCGGCTTCATATAAAATCTGGTGAAGGCAGGTGGTGTTAAAACCTTTGGCTTCTAATTCAAATACTTTTTTGGCAAGGCTTTTTGCTTTTATGGCTGCTTCACTCCTTTTTCTGACATACGAGGAATCGTAAGAAATAAAGTCTTGAAGTAATCGTTCACGAGAATGCAGATCAGATTCAGGGACAGAAACTATTTGTCCTTTTGCCAGAAAAGAAAGAAAGATAAGACATACGATAAAATATTTTTTCATTTCAGGTATGTAATTATATGAAAATAATCCGTTTCAATTTATCTCATTGTGGTTTTTAAATGATTCACACCTGGGAAATGATCTATTTTTTTATAGCATTTATTAATACAAAAGGAATAGTAAGTTTTATGCCTCCCAATATTTTAGCCTGATCGTTAAGCCTTCTTTCAATCGTATCAAAGATCTGTTCCAATTTATTCTCAGGCAGAATCTTAATCCAGGAATCCATGAATGCTAACCTTATAAAATAATGGTTTAACATAGCAGTGCCATTGGAAAACCTGTAATTAAACTGATCATGCTCTAAATCCTTGATTAAAAAACCATGGCCTTGAATCATTGAGATCATTTCATCAAGAGGACGTCTTTTCTCATAGATATGATTACGCATCAGGCTGATCTCTTTCCTCATATTCATTTCAGATAATATGTTCTCCAATTGTCTGTAAAACTCAAACATAGAGTTATCCAGATTCATTGTCTGAATAAATTGTCCGCTTTTCTTTATTATTCTGGAACACTCCTTTATAACCTGATTAATATCACTGACATTGTTAATGCCGTTATTGCTTACTATCAAATCTACTGAATTGTTCCTGAGAGGAATAGATTCCGCAACCCCTTCAAAGATTTTGATATTTGTTATACGATAGTAGTCAATTTTTTTCTTTGCTCTTTCAATTGCATCTGACCATGGATCAATTCCATAAACTGTCGAACTTTTCCCAAGTCTGAGCGCTATCTCTGTTAAAGGAAATCCTGTTCCAAATCCAATATCGATAGCGGAAATATTTTGTTTATAATCAATATGGTCAAGCAGTTTAAGACCAAAAGGGGCTGACCAGATTGAGCATTCATCAGCTACATTTACATAAGCTGTAAGATCAAAGTCGTTGCTCAAATATTTTTTCATTTATTACTGGAATCTTTCAGGTTAAATATATATAAAAACATGATTATCAGACTAGTCATTGGAACTAAAACTGTACCAAACCAACAGCATTTAATCAATGTTTCTTTCGCGTTGCATTCTTATAAATTAGCAGAAAAAGTCAAATTCTAGATAATTGTTCATTGTTTAGGCAGTGTTTACCGGTTATAGGTGAGCATTCTAAGAGCGTATTCAAAATACACTAAAACATATAAGAGGAATCATAACTAAAGATGTAATCGTTAAGGTTTTTGGTCTCAGTATTAAATAGTTCACTGGTAGCCTTAAGCATATTAAAATATAAATTCCACTCTGTTGGTTTTCTTAAAATTATCGGGAAAATCTGATTAATATCCTGAGTTATAGTTTTGTCAGGTATCCATGTATCGTCGGAATAATGACCCTCGTAAAATGTTTGATATGCAATGCCGAAATATTCCATCAAAATTTTCTCATTTTTTATTGAAATAACAGTAGTAAAATTACAGGTACTTCCGGTTTTAAGATTTAAACTGTTTCTGAAAATTATCTTTCCGTCTTCCAGGTTAGAATATATGTAGGAAGGGACTAATCCATAATTTATTGTCAGCCATTCCAGAATTCGATTAAACAGTTTCTCTTTATTAAAATTCACAAATTTGTTAAGAAAGGAATAATGAACCTGTCCGCTTTTATCAAAAGGCAAATCAGGATATTTTTTTAATTCGTTTATTGTCTCGTTCCATTTCATTGCTATTCTTGAGAATTCGGTTTGAACTATCTCTTTGTCCATCATCTTTTTATAGAGTATGGCCTTTTCAATAGAATCTTTTTGTGCAAAAAGGTTTAAACCTAAAATCAGGATTGGGAGAATTAATAATTTTTTCATGGACTTAAATTTTTTAATGAATGAACATTTTTCATGTTGGTGGGTGCGATCACTCCGTTTTTTTAAATGAATATGGCAGCATATCACCAACACGCTGGTTCATCATTTCGCCTTCCCAGCTTATGCCTCTGCCCGACTGATCAAAATATCCGTCATTGTCAAAGTAAACTTTCTCTTTAAGAAAAACAATCCATGATAATCTTGTGCTATATAATATAGTCAGGGTTTCAGAGTATTTAAGAAATTTTGTGTTTTTATTAGGTGAATCCCCGTGAATAACTTCCACAATGTCTTTATAGTTGAGATTTCTGCCACTTGAATTTTTGACCTTAAATCCCGCTGATTTTAAATCATCAGCCCAAAGTGCCCTGAAAAAGTGCATTCTCGATCCCAGATAGGCTTCATTTCTTCTTTCTCCATAAAGCTGTTTCTGTGTTTCATTAATTCCTAAGTCTTCATTGAAGATCATATTCCCTGCAAAAAACATGGACCTGTCTTTTTTATAATACTCAAATTTATCGAGATAATAGGTAATTTTGTAACCAAGTGCATTGTTGTTAATGAGGATTGGCTTTGAAGCAAAAGCCTTCAGCGTATCTTTATCAGAGTCATAGTTAAAAGTAATGTCATTTTCATTAATTATTTTACAGTTCCTTGCGTTGTATGTTGTTCCAAGAAATAAATTTTTAAACAAATTCATATTAGCTTTTCGTCTTCTTACAAGGGATTTAGAAGAAATAACAACCTCATTCATTTCATATACCTTGGGTGTCATATAAATGATCAACGGTTTATCAGTCGAAAAATCAGTCAGAGCAACAGAATAATATCCTATAGAACTTATAGTTAATGGCTTTGATGCATTTTTTGAGATGTCCAGTTCAAAATTTCCATTCAAATCTGACAAAGTCCCTGCAAATGTTCCGCTAAAATAGATCGTTGCTATAATTGGGATATTAGTTTCATTCTCCAAAACAGTCCCTTTTATAACCTGATTATAAGCAACTGTACTTAAATGGGTAAACAGAAGGACTAAAATAAATTTTTTCACAGAATTATAGTATAAATCTTGGCCTACATCAAAGATATTCAGAACAATATTTAATTATCAGTCTTTTTATTGAAATCCCATACTTATTTTCTGTTTACCGTCACCAAAGAAAACTGAGTTTCTATAAGTTTGTAATAATCATTAACCAGCTCCAAACGGACTTATTATCTAAGCCTAATTTGGATTTTCTCCTTTTGTTTGAATCTCGGCATTAAACAAATAACTCTTTATACAAAAACTCTGCTGAAACTGTTTCATTCTCCGTATTAGCAGGGCGTTTTTATTTATTTGTCTTGCAGATGTATATTACCTTTTTATTTGTCACTTTGTTATCAAAGACCTGATCCGTGGAATTAAAAGTATTTATATTATTTCCTGAGCAATCATATAGGGTAATCTGCTGAAAACTATTACATAAAGGGTCATTCATTAGAGAATAGAATATTGTTTGTTTATTATAGGTGGCTTGAAAAATTGACATCTGACAAGTGCAATTTGTAAAAGAAGTCTTTAATTCTTTAAGCCATGAAAGGTCTTCAAGGGGATTGCTGCAATTACAAACTTTATCAACTTTTTCACAGCTTAATATCAGAATAAAGGTCACAAAGATAAGGAGGCTCTTTTTCATGATTTCAGGATTTGGTTTATTGCAAGTAAAACAATAATCATACCAAAGGAGTATAAAACGATCAGAAGTTTGTCTGAATTAATTTTGTCATTTTAGTAAACGGATTTTAATCAGTCAATAGCAGGTTTATTTATGCTAACGGTATTTGATTGAATGACAGTACATACAACAAACAGCACGCCAAGCTCAGCTAAGCTAAAAGAACGAAATGATCTCATCGAATTCTGCCAGCACAGGATGAGATAATTAACATACCGTCTGAGTTAGCGCTTCTTTGATTTGTCCAGCATTTTTTTAATGGTCACTATCAAATGTTTTATTCAACCACATAACAATTTCTTCCCAACTTTCTACAGGGATCCTGGCATGGGTGGCATTTTTCATAACTAAGAATTCCTTTTTGTTGCCAGGAACAACATTATAGAACTCTTTCACTTTATCTATATCAAATAATTCATCTTTATCACCAACACCCACCAATACAGGAATATTCAGGTTTTTCGGAAGTCTGAGTTGTTTGACATCCAGCATTGTAAGAAAACGAAGTGTATAATTAAAATTGAACAAAGGATCTTTCGAGACAGTCATGCCATCTCTGTAATATTCAACAACCGGATAAGAAGGACGGAAAATTGAACTTGCAAGGATTTTAGTTTTTTGAAAAAATGTTGGAGGCTTTGTCAGGCCTTTTTTGCCTTCATAAGCTCCTGAGAGTAATATTAACCCTGATACCTCATCGGGAACGGCATCAGTTGCGCATATCGCAGAAGCCACTCCAAGGCTATGCCCAAGTATAATCACTTTTGGAAAACCAAGACTTTTAATGTATTTCACTGACTCAGCTAAATCAGCAATCCATCTTTCTTTATTTGGGCTATCTCCACGGTTTCCGTCTGATAATCCATGTCCTCTGTAATCCAGACCAAATGTCGTATATCCGCCTGACGATATTGGTCTGCCAGCCATATCGTAGGCTCCACTGTGTGCAGTAAAGCCATGAAAAATCAAAACAGCAATATCTTTTTTTACCGGTATAATACTGTCAGGATTCCATCTCCTTAAAAAAAGCGTTTGCCCATCAGTTGTAGTAAACTGATTATGTGCTTCTTTAAAGTTCTGCCTCAAATTAGCAGCTTCTGCAGGCGAAATCCCAACATGATTTATCTTTGATTTAGTTGGAAGAAACGCCAGTATCAATCCAAAAATAAAAATAACCACCAATAAAGAAATTGCATAGTATAAGACTTTTTTAAATATCTTCTTCATATCAATGTTTTTAATTGTTTCTTATGCAGGAATATGGGTATTCCTTTTTCTATCTGAATTGAGAATTTTCAAATTTCCGTTTAGAATAAAGGAACCAAAATACAATTTTTCAGGCAGGTTTTTATATCCCTTCCTAATTCTTTAAAAGTCATTTTGGTTTCAACATTCTCTCTATGGAGGTTTCAGTCTGAATAAGTTCAGACCGAAGTTTCGGGGTCGGCCGAAGTACGAAGCCAACCGATGAGACCCGCCTTAAGGATTGTATCAGTTAAAAATTATGAAATAAGAGTTTCCAACTTAACATAGGCATTATCGTCAATTTTAAAAATTTTATTTATTTCATGAACAAGATCTTCTAAATCAATACCTGTACGGTTTGAAAAAATAACTACAGAATACTTTTTTGAGGGTATCATTACAATAATTGTTCGAAATCCACCATTTGAACCAGGGTGATATACAATTTTATTATCCCCGGAACCTGCAACAAACCAGCCATATCCATAAGAAATATTCCTGGTTGTACTAATTGGAAATTGAGCGGATTGAGCCTCTTTAATTATACTTGAATTTAGCACTACACGATTTTGAATTGCCATTATCCATTTTAGGTAATCATCGATAGAGGTATAAATTCCCCCGTCTCCCATAGTCGAAAAAAATAAGCTTTCTCTGGCATCCGAAATTTTAAAACCTCCGTTTTCAAATTCATAACCAAGCGCACGTTCTGAAATTTTAAAATCAGGTCTTATTACATCACTATGATTCATTTTCAAAGGTTTAAAAATGTATTCCTTAATATATTCAGGAAAAGAATATCCGGAGACACGTTCAATAATTTGGGAAAGTAAACAAAAAGCTGTATTGCTGTATTGATATCGGGATCCTGTTGGAAAATAAACAGAGTCGACTGACTTTATCGCATTTAAAACATCCTTATCCCAAAATTCTTTGAATAATGTTTTATCAACATAATTATAGTGATCAACTATTCCTGAACTATGCGTTAACAGGTGGTGAATCGTCACAATACCTCCTACTTTTGAGTTAAAATCAGGGAAAAATTTATCTATTTTGTCGTCCAGGGATAATTTTTTCTCACTTGCCAGTTTTAAAATACTATATGCGGTGAATTGTTTCGTCATAGAGCAAATATTAAAATTTGTTGATGACGTAATAGGTTTTTTCGAATCTAAATCCGCAATACCATATCCCTTTTTAAAAACAACTTTCCCATTTTTTACAACCGCTATTGCTGCACCGGGGCTATCGTTAGCGTAAATGGAAGACATTATCGAATCAAGTCTGGTGATATCTTTCTGGGCAAAAGCCTGTGTTGCCACAAGTAATAATAATAATGATAAAATGAAATGTTTCATATTGATAGCTTTTAGTGAATTTGTCAACAGGTCAGTTATATTTATACAAGAGTTTATAAAATTAATCATCATAATTTGGAATAACCAGTTCTTTCCATTATACTTTTTAGAAAGTCTTTCATGATACCATAAAATTCATTTCCATACTTAAAAGTTGTGCTATCTGCAATAATGGGGGTATATATTACCCTAACATGCATAATACCTGGCTCGATTTCCAAATAATAATCCAATTTTATTTTGTCAATTACAGCTGGTCTGATGACAGTGATCTTTCTAGGTGTTCCTTTTTCTTAGGACAAGAATACTATTTATCACTAAAAGCCCCATAAGTCCTATGTAGGAAAGCTTCTCATATATTGTCCCTTTAAAATGTTCGCTAATACCATTATATGAAATCCATAGCATAAAAAGGATGTTACCAGCCAAAGCGGCCCAGGTCAGAAGCTTAATTAATATCGATGTCTCACTTTTCATAAGATACAATTTTAATGAATCATGAGTAAATAACAAATTGCTTACCAAGATGTTGCCGAATTTGGGTGTTTCCGATGAAATCTAAAAGCCTGGCGGTTTGGTTGAGTTGACCCTTCCCTTGCGAAGAGTGTGAGGGCTAGTGGCGTTATTGATTGTTCTAAATTTTTATTTTTTCTTCCCCTGTGATTGCCTGTTCACAATATAATTAAGTGCGATTTCTCCATTGGAAAACGGTCTTGTTGCCAAAAGTTTAAGTTTTGATTTGTTTGCTTTCCCTGCAAACAATGGAATTCCCTCTCCAAAAATAATTGGATTAATGAATATCCAATAAATATCTATCAGGTCGAGTTTCATAAGAATTCGAAATGCGTCCGAATAAAGCTGTATCAGCTTCTTCTGTCAATTTGCCAATGAATAATAAATTCTCTTCATCAGCATCAAAACCATCTAATTCGCCTTTTGGGCCAGCAACAAAACCATCAAGGGATGTGTGGACCACTAAAATTAATTTCCTCATGTTGTGAATACAATTCAATTAGTTTATTGTTCAGGCCGAACATGTAGACTCGTTTTTGGAAGAATCTGTCTATTGTTATTATAGATGTAAATAAGATTGATCGTCAATATGCAATATTTCTAAATGCCGTTAACAATAAGTTTCAATCTTAAGTCACCTGTTGGTTGGATTATACTTATGCAAATCCTAACGTCTCAAATTTTCTACCTAAAATTTTATCTCCATTAACACCCATCCAATTTGTCAACAAAGTATTATAAACCTGGCGGAAATCTATATCGTGTTTTAAATCACCATCTTGCAAAAAAGTCAAATCAGGTGCTTTATTATAGATACCTTTTTGATGTAAGGAACCTCCGACAACAAAAACATTGTTCGCAGTGCCATGATCAGCTCCACCACTGGCATTTTCAGCAACCCTTCGTCCAAACTCTGAAAATGTCATCAGCATAACGTCGTTGAAACGATTATTTATTTTCAGATCTTTTACAAGAGCGGCCACTGCATCGCCAAGCTCGCGTAATAATCGTCCCTGTTGGTCAATCTCGTTAACATGGGTATCAAATGAGCCATGCGATATATAGAAGATCTTTGTATCTATCCCAGAAATGATAAGTTCGGCAATTGTTTTGATGTCTTTACCAATAGATGTATTAGGATATTCAATAGTACTCTTGTATATTTTGGATCGCTGATAGATATATTGTGCATTATCTATCGTTTCGGTCATGATATTAACAAGGTAGTCTAAGCTCTCGTTGGTACCAGCCTTGGATTGCGCCATGGATTTAAAATAAGGCTCCGTTGAAGATGAGAATAGTCTTTGCGGATCTTTTACCGCCATACCTTTCACCCTGTCGCCTTTTAAAGCAAGGCTTAACATGTCATCAACCTCAATAGCCATCGAAGCTTTATCGCATTGCGCACAATTAGCATCTAAATACCGGCCTATCCATCCATTGGTACGTACTTCATCGCTATTACTGGCGGTTTGCCAAATGTCCATAGAACGAAAATGGGAACGGTCGGGGTTAGGATAACCAACATTGTTGAGGATGCACATTCCACCGTTGTCGTAAATATTTTTAAACCCCTCAAGAGCATTATTGAAGGCTAACTCATCGTTTATAGTAAGCAATCTATCGGGTTTCAGTCCAATCACAGGGCGCATACGGTAATAAACATCATTGCGATAAGGAACAATAGTATTAAGACCATCGTTGCCTCCGCTAAGCTGAACAACGAATATCTTCCGTCCCTCAATGCTACCATTAAACAACGATATTTTGGAATTGTGCTTTTAAAAATCGTGGCAAGAATAGTGCAGCCGACGCTAGCGATGAAATCTGTATAAACTGACGACGTGTCTTCATTACATTTTAAATTAGATCCATGTATATGGCTTCAGGCTTGTAATCTGAAGCTATTCCTATCCCAACTGATAATCGGGAGTAATCATAATAAACGTAGTTACCCCTTTAATATAAAGATCCCTGTTAGCCATATTGATTTTCGATTCTACCAGATCCTTATGCACAGCGAATTTATTGGTGTTTATGTGCAGAGCAACTATTTGGTCGAACAACTTTTCCTGAGGTACTCCATCGAGGAGCCGGAGGTAAGGATCCCAGTTTACGGTAGCATTTACCCTTTGACTAGCTAGCTTAAGATAGTTTTCATTAATTAGCTCCTGCGTGCGCTGGGCAGCAGCAAAATCAGAATCCAGATCTGCTCCGCTGACTTTTGCCTGAGCCATAAACTCTTTATCGTAGAAAAATATTTCCGGCTCGATGCCCATTGCACCTGCCTTATCCAAAGCGGTATCTTTTGGTTTAAATTCTTTCCTTGACTCCAGCGCTTCACGGTCATAACAGTAGCAATTTTACTTTGTCACGAAGAAACCTGTTTTCCTAGTTATCTGTTTTAATAGTGAAAGGAAGTCTTTTAAAGATTACTTTAAAAAATATTTTTTGATTATATCTTCCATTTTTACTTTAGTCAATGGTTTGATAATATAGTCAGTAATAAAGGGGAACGACTTTGTTCTTGCAATATCAACAGGATTGTCGGAAGTTGTTAGCATAATGATCGTTACCTTGCTTTGTAATTTTTTATCAAGTTGCTTATATTCATCAAGAAACTCCCATCCATCCATTCGTGGCATGTTTATATCCAGAAATATCAGTACAGGGCGAATGTTTTCACCAGCTTTCTTTGATTTTAGATATTCTAAGGCATTAATTCCTGTTTCATGGTAATGACGATAGTTTCCGGATTGACTTTTCTAATCTCTCTTTCATGAAAGAAATTATCATCAGGGTTGTCATCAACCAGCATTATGCACCCTGCGTTTTTTATCATAATGTCAAATTTGGTATGGTGAAATAGAAAGTTGATCCTTTCCCTAAATTGGATTCAACCCATATTTCACCATGATGTAAATCCACTATTTTTTTACAGTTTGATAGACCAATTCCATTTCCTTCATATTCTTCGTCGGTGCATAGACTTTTGGGGCCGATTACGGAGTTGTCAGGGCTGCAACAGGCAACCGAGGAAACCGCGGAGCGGTTGCCGAGTTCAGCGAAGCTTAATAATTAATCCGTCCGAGTTAGCATTTGTACTATTTTAAAATTGTCTTGATAGACAAGACTTTCTAAAAATGAAAATTAAGTTTATAAGAGATGACATTCCTATTGTAATAATAGAAACTAGTTGGATGTATATATATTTGGTAATAGAGGTCCATACTAAATTTTCTGTTTTTTGTAAAGATTGAAACACCTGGAGCTATGTATAATCCAAGAATATCCTTTGGTACATTACCAGAGAGAGTTTCAAGACCTTTAAAATAACGGTGTGAGTAAAATGGTGAACCCTCGATAAAAGCTTGCACCCTTTTTTCTGAAAAAAATGCGTACCTGGCGAACATTCCAATTTTAAAATCATTATATTGTGAATATGCTCCTGTTATCCGTCCAAACGCGGGTATAGATTCAGAAATTTCAATGCCCAATATTACTGGTTTAGAAATATTGTATCCATACCTTAATCCGAAAACAAGATCCGAAAAAATTTCATTTTTATTCAAACAGGGATTTATTTGGATACCTACCTGGTTTTTATAAAATGGAAGTGTTGAACCTATCTCAGGGCTTTGAGAATAACTGATGAAAGAATAAGTGATAATAACGAAGGAAAGAAATAAGGTCCTTGTTTTCATTTGTCTTAGCGTTAGGTTAGTACTTAAAACTCTTTTAAAATCCGAATTTAAGTCAAGTTAAGTAATACTTCTCCCAAATATTTGTTAATCAATCCTTAATCATTTGTTAATTATTTTACAGATCTCGCCAACATTGCTGAAAAACATTTTTATGAAATGTATTCTTGTCATGGCAAAACCTTGCTTTAGCTGTTAGCATTCCTGCCAATTTTTATTATTACGTATTTGTCTCGTTATAAGCAAATTGTCTCTCAAAATGGCCAGGACATGAATGCTAACGGCCCTGCAGTTTAATTGAGTTGCCGCCAACCTCGCGGTGGCGTGGTTTTTGCCTCTTAAACAGACTTTCAGACGCATTACGGAGTTGTCCGGGCTGGCGAAGGCAACCGAGGAAACCGCGGAGTGGTTGACGAGCTCAGCGAAGCTAATTAATTAATCCATCCGAGTTAGCGGAGCGTCTTTTTAAGTCCAGGTAAATTGACAGTTTTTTTACCTTATCCCAGACAAATCTAACCCTTTAAGTAGCATCATAAATAAATCGGTGGTGCAGTCGTGGTTCGGTTTCCATCCCCACTGAGAAAACAATTATCTTTTCTTATTTTATTTCTCTTTAAGCTCCAACAGTACCTGTCTTGACTTTTCCAGCTCGCTTGTAATTGGCAATAATAACTCCGGTTGGTGTAAGCAAACTCTCTATTAATGTAAATGCTGCCGGAATCGTGCCATTGTCAAACAACTTTTTCCCTTTACCAAGAGTCAATGGGTAAATTTTGAGCCAGAGTTCGTCCACTAAATCATTCTTAAGTAGCAGCTGAATAAGCTCACCACTGCCGTGAACTTGAATGTCAGAACCTTTTGAATTTTTGAGCTTTTCGATATCTGCCAAATTTTTGAGGAAAACTGAGTTTTTCCAATCTGACTTTTTCATGGTCTTGGACATGACGTATTTTGTGACATCATTGATACCTGGCCAAAAGTCTGCATGTTCAGGCCAGTAGGAGGCAAAAATCTCAAATGTTTTTCTGCCCAAAAGAAGGTCTGCAGGTTTCATCTGTTTTTCCATGATCTT
>OCZT010003373.1_pt1 | contig 16325 bp, 13 predicted proteins | sample 1539031 | NCBI WGS metagenome assembly OCZT01 (sample SAMEA3539308, study PRJEB22396) | soil metagenome | biome: tundra; feature: field; material: soil | place: USA | collected 2010-05 | depth 0.15 m | reverse complement strand
ATCCACTACACGTGTTTCCTCTTCCATAAATGTAGAAAGATGAAGGAGACAATCAAAACAGCCGGTACCAATGCGACAAATCTTAATGTGTGTTCACCACCTGTAAGCTGAGCTGCAGCCCATGCTCCCGCTTCTTTAGTTCCTGCAAGTGCTGATTTTAAGACCTCAGCAGTTTGCCCCGAAGGAACAGCTTTAAAGGTTTGTGCATCAAATATTGCACCGAGAACAGGCTGAGCAATTGCACCACCCAGAAAGCCGATACCGCCCATAATAGCGAGACCCAGAGCACCACTCTGAGGAATATTTTCAGATACAAATCCCAGCATAGATGGCCAGAAAAATGCTACTCCCAATGCGAATATTCCTGCAGATGCAAATACCATTGCTCCGCTGGTATATCCCATCAGAATACATCCTGTAAAAGCCAGGATTGAAGATGTGAGTAATACAACTGTTGATTTAAAATTATGTATCAGGGTACCTCCAAACTGACGGGTAAGAGCCATTATCCCTGATATCCAGACAAGGAGAAGAATGGGATTATGGGAAACATTTGCAAGTAATGCTGCAATCCATTGGTTTGTTCCGAGTTCCGTACCACCTGTCAGGATCATACAGCAGGCCATGAAAATAAATAACGGACTCACACATGCTTTTAACATGTCTTTATAACTAAATCCTGAGACAACTCGTTCTGTTTGCGGAAACTGCTTATTAAGAAACATATACCCGTAGGTAAAAGTTGGCAGGAGCATTACACCCATTGCATAACGCCAGTTTAAAAGTCCTATTTTATTAAAAAGAAAGACTATAAGTCCACCAATCACAATTCCGGTAGGGAACCATGCATGGAAACGGTTAAGCCGACGTGTTTTCTGATCTGTGTACATGCTTGTAATCAAAGGATTACATGCAGCCTCCACGCTGCCGTTTGCAATCCCGATCAGCAATGTGGAAATGAACAGCGACCAGAACCCTGTTGCAATAATTGTAAGTATTATTCCTGCAACATGACAGAAGAAAGCAATCGAAATGATCCTTCCTATACCAATGATATCAACCAGTGGTCCGCCGAAGACCATTGCCAGGGTAAAGCCCCAGAATGCGGTACCCACAATCCATCCCACTTCAGTATGGGTAAGGTTGAATTCTGTTGCCCATGCCTGAACAAATGAACCCCTGGTTGCAAAGGCTAATGCAGTAACAACTAATGCAACACAACTTGCATTAAATAATTGAGTTTTTTTAATAGTCTCCATTTTGAGGTTAAGGTTAAGGTTAAGGTTGAGATTAAGTTAATTGACGGTTCATTTTTTTTCAAAAGCTGCGTCGAATGCAATATTTGAAGAAGGGAAGTCAACCTTGCGTACAAATTCACATGCCTCTTTTGCTCCGAATTCCCTGTCCATTCCGCTATCTTCCCATTCAACTGATAACGGTCCATTATACTTGATCGTGTTAAGTGCCCTGATAATCTCTTCAAAGACAATGTTTCCATGACCAAGACTTCTGAAATCCCAATAACGACCCAGTGTTCCGAATTCAGTATGACCACCGAAAACACCTGCATCAGTTGGTACTTTGGACCAGCCAACATCTTTCATGTGTACATGGAAAATTTTATCGGCGAATGTGTAAATAAATTTCACGTAATCAACACCCTGATAACCAAGGTGTGAGGGGTCAAAATTAAACCCGAAGTCAGGATGGTTATTAACAGCCTTCAGAGTTCTTTGTGCTGAAGCTATATCAAACGCAATTTCAGTAGGATGGGCTTCGAGTGCGAAGTGAATTCCAAGTTTATGATATTTATCCAGAATTGGTATCCAGCGAGTTGCGAAGTCTGTGTATCCTTTATCTATCATAGCCTGAGGAACCGCGGGGAATGAGTAGAGTAGATGCCAGACAGAACTTCCGGTAAAGCCGGTAACGGTATCAACTCCCAGCCTTTTGGCAGCTTCCGCTGTTCTGATCATCTCCTGGGCCGCTCTCTGACTAACACCTTCCGGATCACCATCTCCCCAAACATAATCTGGTAAAATGCTTTTGTGCCTTTCATCAATGCGATCACAAACGGCCTGACCCACGAGGTGGTTTGCAATTGCAAATACTTTAAGTCCGTACTTACCAAGAGTTTCTCTCTTTTTACGACAGTATTCCTCATCAGCTTTATTTACCTCAAAGTGATCACCCCAGCATGCTAATTCCAAACCATCATAACCAAATGATTTAGCTTTCTTGCATAAAGTCTCAAATGGCATGTCTGCCCATTGACCTGTAAATAGTGTAACCGGTCTGCTCATAATTGTATGTTTTATTTAAAGTTAGCGGTTTTTTCTGGTCAGACGTCCGAAGACCGTAGTCCGTAGTTCAAAGTCAGACTTCCGACTTCCGACTCTCAAATTCTATAACAAGTTTAATAATCATTCTCCTGAAAAACAATTTTTATTGGCTATAATCCTTTCTCTTATAATGAAGGAACTCTTCCAGGAGTCCATGGCGCTTTAATTGCATCAAGCTGTTTGTCAAGATTCTGAAGATCCTGACCCGCCCTTTTAACCCTTTCCATAATTGGTGGAAATTCAACCTTAAGGATATCCAGCTGGTCCTTTGCAATTGTCGTTATATCTCCGCTTGTTCCATAGCTTGCAGATGCCATCTCACTTAGTCTACTGGTAAGCGGCATATCCATTGGAGGAAGTTCCTCCTCACTGGCTTTTGCCTGAGGACCATTAAATATGAATATAATCTTATTTAGCTCATCATTTATTCTTCCGGCTTCTTTCATCATTTCCGGAGAAGCTCCCGGAGTCTCATGAATTGCCTGCATAATTGCATTAGTCTTATTTACAAGTTCAGTCGTATAACTTATGGTCCCGTACATACTTCTTGAAAAATCTGTTGCTTCACTGATCCATGCATATTTAGCCTTCAGGTTTGTTGAAGGGAAAGTAGCCAGATTAAGAGGTTTACAAATAAATGATACAGGAGCAACAAGTTCTCTTGTTTCGCCCTTAGCAAATATTGAAAGAGATACTTTATAATTTCCGGGCATAACCTGAATACCTGCATCTCTTCTAGGAATGTTTGCACCTAGGGGATCGTATTTTAAAGTAGTTACCGGATTGATTGGTTCATAGGTAAAGTTCCATGTGATCCTGTTTACTCCTTTATCTGCTGATTTATACATTTTTTTTATGATGTTGCCATCCTCATCGGTTATTGTGAATATTAAGTACGGCTTTATCTCTTTATTTTCTGCGTCAATATCCGTAATGGTTGGTTGAGGTATCGGTTCTCCTTTTTCAAAAAGTGCTTTTTCTTTTTCCTGCCTTAGCGCTTTTGCTGTCTTTGGAACATCCTTCACAAAATACGCAAAGGTGGAACCAAATTCCGGGTTTGGTGCCTTGAAATACATTGAGCCCTGATTATCAAACCCATTGGATTGGACATACATATTGGCGTCTTTTATTGGGAAGATATAACCTTCTTTATCCAGCATTTCTTTTTTGAAGTTCCTCAATGGCGAATAATCATCAAGAATATATAGCCCTCTTCCGAATGTAGCTATTACAAGGTCACATTCACGCTCCTGGAGAGCTATGTCGCGGACAGCGATGGTAGGTAACCCTGTTTTGAATTCAATCCATTCATAACCGCCATCTATAGAGAAATAGAAACCGAATTCGGAACCTGAAAAAAGAAGATTGGGATTAATATTGTCCTGCTGTATTGTATGAATAGTACCGTTAACAGGAAGCTTGTTAGTTATTGCTGTCCATGTTTTTCCTTTGTCTGAGCTCTTTAATATATATGGTTTGAAATCGTCATTCAGCATATTATTAAACGTTGCATAAACCACATTTTCATCAAACTTATCTGGAAGGATGTCGCTTATATAAGTATATTCGGGAATCCCCGGGAAGCTGGTGTACTTTGTCCAGTTCTTACCACCGTCTTCAGTAACTGCAATTACGCCATCGTCGGTACCGGCATATAAAAGGTCCTTCTTCACCTTTGATTCCGAAAGAGTAACTATCAGTCCCCAGAGTGATGTTGAAATATCTTTCGCTACAGCGTCAATACTCCAGTATTTCCCCATTACCTTAAACTGGTTACGATCCTCGTTTCGTGTAAGGTCCTCAGATATTACATCCCAGCTACGGCCCCGGTTATCACTTCTGAATACCTTATTTGCTGCCATATAAATCCGTTCTCTCTGATGCGGACTAATTATAAGCGGAGTATCCCAATACCAGCGATAGGTCTTTTCTCCTTTTCCGGGAACAGGTCTGATATCTATCGATTCCTCGCTTTTCTTATCCCAAAGTGCTGCATTTCCATATTGAGATTCTGTATACACTATATTCTCATCAACAGGATCTATTGTGACCCAGAAACCGTCGCCGCCAACCGTTACTTTCCAATCATCGTTGACAACACCCTCTTTGCTGATATTACGTGATGGACCTCCCATTGAGTTATTATCCTGGGTTCCGCCATAAACATTATAAAAAGGCAGGGCATTATCGACATAAACCCTGTAAAACTGTGAGACTGGCAGGTTCGATTTGAAAATGTAATTTTTGCCTTCATCAAATGTTTCATAGATACCACCATCCCCACCAATATAGAAATGTTTCGTATTGTTCGGATCGATCCACATCGCATGATCGTCAACATGCCGCTGATTATTCCCGATGTTTGTCCAGGTTTTTCCTCCATCAAGTGTGACTTTTGAAATTGTCTCCGTACTGTAGACTTTATCGACATTTTTAGGATCACAGAAAATCTCATTAAAATACTGGCCACTTGATGCATATGAACTCATCTTTTCCCATGATGCACCCCTGTCATTTGATCTGTAGAATCCACTTGATTCTCCGGCTGCTTCCATTATAATATAAAGAACATCAGGGTTTACCGGTGAAATTGCAAGGCCCATACCCCCGATATCTACTACAGGAAGTCCGTTCATTATTTTATCCCAGGTTTTACCGGCATCTTTCGATTTATAAACAGCCGACTCCGGTCCACCTCCGATCTTAGTAAATACATGCCGCCTTCTCTGTTCAGATGTGGCATAAATGATATCCGGGTTGCGTGGATCAAGAACAACATTATTAACACCGGTATTCTCACTTATATCCAGTGATTTATTCCATGTTTTCCCACCGTCAGCAGTTTTATAAAGTCCGCGATCACCTCCTGGTCCCCATATAGAACCTTCAGCCGCTACATAGACAATATCAGTATTCCTGGGATCGATGGCAATCATCCCGATTTGTCTTGATTCCTTAAGACCCATGTTTTTCCAGCTTGCCCCACCATCTTCCGATTTATAAACACCATCACCATAGCCAATCTGGCGCTGATGGTTATTCTCCCCTGTTCCAACCCATATTACCGAAGGGTTTGAAGGATCCATCTTAAGACATCCTATAGAATAAGCTCCATATTTATCAAATACCGGTGTCCAGGTAGTACCGTTATTTGTTGTTTTCCAGATATTGCCTGCAGAAACACCAACATAGATTTCAGAATGGTTTTCAGGATTTACTGCAAAATCGGAAATTCGTCCCGCAGCCCAAGCAGGACCTATGCTCCTGAATGATAATCCCGCGAAAGTTGAGGAAGTCAGTCCTTCTTCTTTCTTCTCAGGCTCTTTAGCAGCCTCTTTTTTCTTTTGTGCACTCAAAGGATTTATGTAAATAAAGAATCCAAGAAGGAATACGATTAGAAGAGCTTTTTTCATATAAATATGTTTTATCGGATTAGATTTTTTAGGTTCATGCTAAGATATGAAAATCCTTTACTTCAGTCTGCAGGTTTTAACGGAATTTGCTTACTTTGTGTTATATTCTTTAACATAAAAAAATGACAAAATATTCAGATATTCTGCTGGATAGCAGGACAATATGGAAATATTCCTCTGAGCCTGTTGACGATAAGCTTCTTAATGATTTGCTGATAATGGTTTTGTCTTTTAAACTTTATATCGAATCCATATCAATTTAATACCTCAATTCTAAAACTCCATGCCATTTTGCATGGGCGTTTCAATTCGTCCTGTAATACCGTTGGAAGTAAAATTTCCAATCCTGTTTCTTTATTATACGTCCAGTCCAAAGGCTTCGCCCAGCCCAACATGTAAATTTCGGAACCTTTTTTAGGCTCTACTGTTTTTAGTTTGAGCCGTTGACCCGGCCAACCACGACTGATGGCATAAATGGTTTGTTTGTCCTTTGTGCGGGTATAACGGATAGTATCACCCTCTTTCCAAAGGTCGCCCTCACGCGGACGGGTAGCGTAAATGGCCTCCCCGTTGACTTTTAACCAAGCCCCCGTCTCTTTAATTGCCTGAATAACCAGTGGGTCGAATCGACCGTTGGCATCGGGGCCGATACCCAGCATGAAGTTGCCGCCTTTTGCAACAATATCGGTAAGGCTGTTGACAATCCAGACAACGCCTTTGAAATCATCGTTTTTGACGTACGAAAAAGATTTGCCATATGGGTAAATTACGAACCATGGCATATCAGTGTTCTCCTGACTACCAGGAATAAACCCCTCGGGTGTATAATAGTCGCCATAATTTCCAATACCCCGTGCGCGGAACATTACCTCGGGCTGTATTTTGCGTAAATCTTTCATTTCCTGGCGCATCTGTGGCCACACTTTCTTGCCCAACCACTGGTCGAGGCAGATCATATCAATCTTTCCATAATTTGTAAGCAGTTGAGTAAGTTGTTCACGATGGTAGTCCATCATTCGAGCCTCCTCAGCAGGGGTTGGGTCTGGTACCATGACGTAAGGTGTGTTTTCTCGTACAACATTGCCGTAAAGTTCAGGATGTTCTTTAACATCAGGAATCTGCAACGGGTGATAGTTGTAAGGCCTGAAATCGGAGTTGTACCAATCCGGATGCGAGTAATAAAGATCTATTTTGAGTCCATACTTATGTGCGGCATCACAAAGTTCTTTAATTACATCACGGTGAAATGGTGTTTCCATGATGCTGTAAGCCAGATCACAATCTTCCATGACAGGACCTCCGGGCGCAATCCAGTTGACCCTCTTTTTAACTCGTGCTTTGGTGTCAAACATAGAGAAGCCTTCGTGGTGCATAGTAGTGATGGCGAACATTTTAATACCATTCTCACTGAACAGCTTCATCCATTCCTCAGCATTAAAACCTGTCGGGTTCCATGTTTTGTACAGTTCCTGGTAGGCCTGTTTCTCCTCGTTTGAAAGCGTCAGGAATGACCATGATTCGCCTCCTTGAGCAGTGATCGAGTATAACCCCCAATGGATGCGCACCCCATACTTTATATCGCGGAATGCCTCAATGGTGGCTGACGAAGGATGGTGATAGTCGGCGTCAATATTATCTTCGATCCAATCTTTAACACGGAGGTAATGCACGTCATTCTTAGGCAAAGTGTAGTTTATTGCAGGAACGGACTCTTGTGCAAAAGTAAATGCACTGATTGCTACCAGAAAAATAATGGATAAAGCTTTCATTTTCATCATTTTGCAATTTAATATTGTTAACATATTTTTAATGAAATCACTTAACCAGGTTCTTTTCATCTTGATCGACATAGACCTGCAATTCTTTGTCACTTACGAGTGGACCCGTTAAAAAGAGAACGATAGCTAATCCAATGAGGGAAATAAGTCCATATCCTATAAAAACCGCGTTATAGGCTCTCGCATAATTAAAATGAGTTGACAGGTTTTTTATTGCCACCCCTGATACTGACTGAAAAATTACACCGCCTAAACCGGCTCCAACACTTGCAACACCCCATACTGAAGCTGTAGCGCTTTTTGGTACTACATCTGCCGGAAATGCCATAGTATTAGCTGTATAGGCAGCATACCCAAAACCTGCAATAGCCAGTATAATTAGTGCACCTGTAGGGCCGCTTATGACTAATGGTCCAAATAACAGGGATAATGCCATAATTAACCCAAAAATACCAACAGATATTTTCCGCGCCTTGGGGATTTCTATTCCTTTTCTTATTATAAATTGAGTGAACAAACCACCTAAAATATTTCCAAAATCAGCAACAATAAACGGGAACATGGCAAACCATCCTATCTTAGCCAGGTTCCATCCATATACATCGGCAAGATATCTGCCGATCCAAAAAGTAATGAAATACCAAACCGGATCCATGAAAACCTTTGATAAAGTGAGACCAGAAACAAATCTATTCTTTAACAACTTTAAAGGAGGAATAATTCTTGCTTTTGCCTCTTTGACAACCTTTTTGGGGGTATAATAAATAAACCAGAATGAGGCCAGCCATATATACCCCAGCACTCCTACAACCAGGAATGTTGCCTGCCATCCATAGGTCGTTCCCAGCCAGGCAATTAATGGAGGAGCAACAACAGCGCCGACAGAAGCACCACTGTTAAAAATACCTGAGGCAGTTGAACGTTCATCAGGGGGGAACCATTCTGAAGTGAGTTTTATTGCCGCGGGCCAGTTTCCTGCTTCTCCAATTCCTAATAAAAACCTGAAAAATCCAAATTGAAAAGGAGACATTGCCAGAGCATGCAGTATTCCTGCTGTTGTCCAAAACCCCATTGTTAATGAATAACCAATACGTGTGCCCAGTTTATCAATAGCAAAACCTGAAAAGGCATTGGAAATCATATAAGCTATGAAAAACGCCGATGCTATATAACCAAATGCATCATCAGGAATAATTCCCCTTAAATATCCATTAGCAGTCAGGTAAGTAAATGATAATCTGTGCAAATAGTTTAATACAGTTGCAACAAAGGCAAAAGATATCATTACCCAGCGCATTCCTGAGGATCCGCTTTGCACTATTAAGTTTTCACTTCCTGAATTTTTTCTCATTAATTATTCTTGTCAGCTAACTTATCTTTAAACCAAGGTTTTTCAATTCCTTAGTTCATGATTAATCTATTGACTATTTTTCTAAGAGGTACAGTTTTTTTGTAAAACTAAACCCCCTTTTTTTATCAATTTCCCTTCTGCTGCGATCCTGATAATCTGTAAGTTCTTCCAGGCCAAATTTTTTAGCTAGCAAACGGGCTGATATCCCCGGCTTTTTTGCCCTCAATACAAACCATTGTTCCCGTGGCATACTTAATTCTTTTTCGACTTCTTCACCATGGGTCTTTAACAGATTATCCAGTTTCTCCATATTAAAATTTTCATGATAAATTCCGCGATCCAGATCAAGTGTGATCCTGGCTATAGTTATGTTATCGCTTTTCTCGTCAAGGATCCTTTTGCCGGTAATATCATAAACCTGACAATCTTTAGTGTATGTGCTTGTAACAATATAATAGTGATGCAACAATGCATACGCCTGCAACTGTGAACCTGCCGAGTAGGCACTTGCCCAGAGAACCATTTCGGCACCTTTTTCTCTCAAGGCTTGCCATATTTCCGGGAAGTTAGCGTCAAAACAAATTGCAATGCCTATCCTGCCGAAGTCTGTGTCATAAACCATCTCAGAATTTGTCCCGGGGCTAACCGGGGGGGTCAGATCAAACTCGCTCCAGTAAGGATATACTTTATCATGGACGAAAACTACTTTGCCTTCACGGTCAATTAATACCGCACTATTGTATCGAAATTTACCATCCGTCCGATCGATCGGTGAAAGGATATATGTGTTGTTTTTTTTAGCCAGTTTAGATAATGCAGTTATTGTTTCTCCTTCAATCGTTTCTGGTTTTGACTGTCCTCGCCATGTTTCAGGTAAAACAATTATATCAGTGCCTTTTGCGCCTTCTTCATCGACGATTTTTTCAATTTTGACTAAATCCTCGTTGTTGAAACATAGGCTTACAACCCTGACCGGGCGACCGGTTTTTTCCGATGCGTTCAATTTGAACATAATTAAAAACAAGAAGCTGACTAAAAAAAACCTTGATAACAGGTGTTTTATTGATTTTAAATTTTTCATTCTCATCCTCCTTTTATATAAATGAAATTGTGAATTTATTTGCTTACATCAAATTTAAAAATTGATACTTTTGGTTAGTCTTATATTTTACATTAAAACGAGTATTTATAAGGTCCGGTCATTTTCAGAACTTTCGTAATAATCGAAATGATGGCCTAGTTTTTCCATGACCGGAAGGGTAATCCGGTCGAGTTCGGCCTTTATTTCTTTACTTAAAGGACCATTCACTGCTTTCACATTAGCTTTCAATTCGCTGACATTTCTGGAACCTACAAGCGTACAGGTGATTGCAGGGTTTGCCAAAATCCATTTAATGGCAATTTCGGCCATGGAAAAACCTGATTCTTTACAGATTCGTCGTATACCTTTTAATGCGGTATTGGTCTCTTCTTCTGCACCTTCTTCACCATGCCTGCATTCTGCTGTTCTTTTACTATTAAAGTGGCGTGTACGCCGTTGCCAAACCGGAATATCCTCCAATGTAGGGTAAATGTCTGCCAGTATGCCCTGTAACAAAGCCATGTAACCGATTACCCCAATTCCGTTTTCTTCACATATAGGCAAGGTATCATATTCAGTTGCCCTGCAAAGAAGGTTATAAGGAAGTTCATTCACTGCAATTTCTTCAAGATGCAAATTTTTAAGCTGGTTGCTGCTAAAATTACTGACGCCGAAATTTCGTATTTTCCCCTGTTGCGTTAATACCAGGAGTGTCTCGATGGCATCACTTATTTCAGGAGGATTTTCAATGATATAAATATCATTTGTAAAATGTCTGATTGAATGAGGATGTAATGGCCAATGAACCATGTATAAATCAATAAAATCGGTTTGAAGGCGTCTCAAAGAAGCCTCACAATGTTCAACCAATGTTTCTTTATAACAATTTGACGGACTGACCTTGGTACCGATCAATAACCGGTCCCTTGGAATTCCAATAATTGCTTCACCTAACGAAGATTCACTCCTTCCATCATTGTATACTTCCGCTGTATCAAAATAATTGATCCCCAGATCGACTGATGCATGAACCACACTGTTCACATCTTTTTGAGTTTGGTCTCCCCAGTAATCTCCTCCACCAAAAGCCCAACAACCGGTTCCAAGAATAGATAATTCCAGTCCGGAATTTTTGCATATTCTTTTTTCCATTTTTATGAAATATTGTTGTTTTTATTTAATAATGTCAAAATCAGAAAGGTTTTTCTTTTGCATTGAAGCTCTTATCATATCGTAATTAGTTTTGCCAAAACTACTAACCTGAATTTTGCACTAATTTATAATTCTTACTCTGACCCTGCAATAAAATAACATATATTATTATTACTAATTGTACGGCGCTAGAAAGGAACGATAGTTGGGTGTTTGAGGTATGGATTAAATAAATTCAGGCAGAAAATTTTCTAGTGGAATTTGTTTACTTTGCAGGATATTCTACAATACAAAAGAAATGAAACAAATCTCTAATATTTTGCCCGGACGCATCTCGGTGGAGCCGGAACGCATTTCGTAGGGAACTGACAGGTTCCGGGAACGATTTTTGACTGGTCACACCTTAAGCCGATTGTGATTGCAGGCATTAGTGCGGCGTTATCTTATCTTTTGAAAAGTTTATCGACTAACTCTCATAATCAACTGTTCACGAAAGAGACTGGATAAATTGAAAGTGGTTTAAAATGAAATCTGTCGTGACAAATTGCGGCAGGCTTTTTGTTTTCAATACATGATTTGCGTAAAGATGTTATCAAATTTAAACTTAACCAGTAGTTTTAAAATTGGAGAGTACTATGTTGAGAGATTTTGACAAGAGTGCTGGCTTATGGGGCATGGCACTGTGAGTGACTGTTTGCAATGGTTTAAAGTTTGATTTGAAAACATTGTTTTGCGGTTTATCAATGATTCCCAGTTCTTTCAACCTGATTATAGTAGCCAGCTTGCTTACTCCAAAAGATTTTGCAAATTTTTCAATTTGAGCAAGTGTTGTAATTGGGACCTGAATTGCTTTGTTTAATTCACTGTCCGGCATTAGAACAAGGGCTGCAAACTCATTACAATATCTTTCTTCAGGTTGATCATTTTTAGCTGTTTCCATATTTCCTGAGCAAATACCATCCTGCCGTTTCAGTAAATGACAGAACTCATGAAACAACGAAAACAGTTTTACTTCATTTGAATCGCTTTCATTCAGAATAATTACACTAATGTCGCCAAATACAGAAAAAGCACGAACTCCGGTAGATTTCAATGGATGTTCGATAACAGGAACGAAAAACTTATCTTCAATCTGTGATTTATAATAACTGGAATAGGTTCATCTTTCAATTCTTTAAGGAATTTGTAATCTAATTCTAAAAGCTTTTTAATCCTTTCTGATAAATCATACGCTGAAATGTTTGTATTGATATCAGGTAATGAGTTTGTTCTGCCTGTAATTTCCTTCAATTGTTCTGCTAAATAAATTGCTTTGCGCTTTGCCAGAAAAACCTCAGGCGATAGTTTCTTATCCCTGTTTAGCCTATAGTCATGAGGCAATTCCGGAACAGTCGTGACGTCAGTCGAGTAAAAAGCTATTAAGGGTCTTTTATAAACATCGGCAAGTTGAATCAAATGGGGTTGTGTAATAGCTTCTTCACCTCTTTCAATTCTCAGATATTTTGTTTTGGAAAACTTCAGTTTCCTGGCTATTTCATCTTCATTCATGCCGGATGACTTCCGCATGAAAATCAAAACTTCCGGTTGAATTTCACATGTACTCTTTCAGGATTATATGGTTTATAAGGCGCCGGGCCCAGCCAGAAGTCGTAGTCAAGTTCTTCAGGAACAGGCATCGGCTGAAGATTATAAAGTCCTCTCCAGTAAAATTTCCAGTCGTAACCAGTTATATCGCTCACTGTTACTTATAACGGCCAGCCAAGAACTCCGCTATCGACAAGTTTCTTAAGAGGTTTGACAGTTGTACCTAGACCATAAAACTGGTCTTTAAACCTAAACCTTGTATTAAGCCGGAACATACGGCCATTTTTCTGAACCACTTCAACCACTTTGATGCCTTCGCCAATGGTTAGTGTCATCGGTTTTTCGCACCAGATATCTTTTCCTGCTTCAGCAGCTGTTTTGCAAATACCATGCCAGTGAGGCGGAGTGGCAATATGAATAATATCAATATCAGAACGTGCAATCAGCTCACGAAAATCGTGGTAACCTGCAATATTTCCACTAGCTGCTGCAACTGCATCATCAAGATGAGTTTTATCAACATCACAGACTGCAAGAAGGCGGGTACCTTCATATTCAAAATGTCCACGTCCCATTCCACCAACGCCAATAATGCCTTTGGTAAGTTGGTCGCTCGGTGGTGTATAACCTTGTCCGCTCAGAATATGACGAGGGATAACGGTTAACCCTGTAAGGGCTAATACACCTTTTTAAAAAAAATTTCTTCTTCTTACTTTTATTTCTTAAGGACATTTGACTGTTCATCCCCAAAAATGATTGAAATATATGTCATTGATAATCTATATAATAAACCTATTAATATTCATTTAATTATTTACGCAGATAATATTAATTTCCCCAGGTAATTTTTTGTTTTTAAAATATATTCTTTCTTGGTTCCGGACAGTTCGCATTCTATAGTGATAGCTCCTTTGAATCCAATTTGCTTAAGAAAAGAAATGATTCTTGGAAAATCAACTTCTCCCATAGGAATAGGTACTTCTTTACCTAATTTAGAAGGATCTGTAGGGTATTCACCATCCTTTGCATGCATTCCTCTAATATATTTGCCAAGCACTTTCAGTCCATCTAAAGCATTAGCTTTTCCATACATTACAAGGTTGGCGGTGTCATAATTCACGAACAAGTTACCTGTCCCAATATCTTCAATTGTCCGACGAAGGGTAATGGGTGTTTCCTGACCCGTTTCAAAATAAATATCAATGCTGCGTTTTAGCGCGTATTCTCCAACATTTTTCATAGTATCAATAAACTCGATATAAAGAATATTCTTGGGATCTTCCGGAATAAAACCAAAATGAGCATGAACAGCAGGAATAACTGCCTCTTTGCAAAAATCAATCCCTTGCTTAAGCCGTTCTATGCGAGCCGCTCGATTTAAACTAGGCACAAGACCAATGGTTGAAGGGCCATCAATAAAATCCCACTTGTAGATGCCAGGCCCCATGCAGGTAAGAGCAGTGGGTGATATTTTATACTCACTTAATGTGTTTAATAATCGCTTTACTAATTCAGGAGAATACCTATCTATATTCAATTGACAAGTTGGAACCCCTAAATCTCTAACTACTTTTAAATCTTCTTCGGGATTATTCGCCTCTGAAATCACACCAAGAGAAATGTTTTTTGTTACCTCTTCATCATTTTTGACAACTGTATTTCCGAAAGAGGATAAAATAGGTCCCATGGTCGTAACTATTGCTGTTGGATAAATAAATTTCCTTCGGTTTATTGTTGCCATTTTAGTTTTAATTTTAAATTTATTTTTAAGATTTAGCCTAATATTGCTTTGTTTTTAAATTGAAAAAGATTTTAAGAGTTTGGTCATACCTTCAGGAATATCAAGGCAGTGGAAAAGACGGCCACTGCACCAAGCAAATCCGCCAAGCCGGTTGGGAACAGCTCAATCAATCCTCCGAACAGAAATTTTACTGCATAATGGAAATCAATAATTTGATCTGCCATGTATATTGTGATGGAGTCCATGCCTATCACAACAAAAAACGCGAGTCCGTTTTTTAAACTTCCAAATGTCAATTACAAGGTGAAACAATGTGAAAAGGAGCAGGCTCAACCCACCAACAAAAAAGACAAATGAGCTTGACCACAGGTCTTTGTTTAACCCAAAAATTTCATTAGGGAGCAGCTCTGCATCACTCAAAATTGGACACATTTAAGAAAAGGCCATCCATCCAAGTTCTTTTTTTCATGGCAACTGACAACTTTAAGATTTTTCTTTTTTAATAACTGTTTTCTAATTTTTTGGAATATATACCGCAACAGCAATTTTCGTATCAGCAGTTCCGTAATAGAGCAACCACTTTCCTTTATAATGAGCGAGGCCTTCAACAAAACAAACATTATTTACCTGCCCGGTAATTTCATAGGGCTTATCTGGTTTAATGAAAGAGTTTTGAGTACGGGCAATCAATTTTTCGGGATTATTTACATCGAACAATGCTTGTCCGGCCGAATAAGCTCCAGCTGGCAGTGTAGTATCTCCATAATCTTTACTATTCCTACTATTGTAAATCAGCAAAATACCTTTCTTTGTTATCATTGCAAAAGGCCCCGACTCAACTAATTCGCTGTCGAATTTTCCCTTCCTTGGTTGTAGAGCCGAAAGAATATCAGCCTTGCCATCTGGGTTATCAATAATATTTGAAATTTCTTCTTTGCTTTTTTCCATTGGCGTCCAGTTAATCAGGTCTTCGGAATAAGCCAGGAATATATCAGTATCCCCAAAATACATCCAGTATTTACTATTAATTTTAGTGGCAATGAACCTGTCCCCCATAAGCCGGCAAACAATGGCACCTGATTTAGAATCCACACGGAAATATTTGCCATCGTATGCTTTACTAAAAGTTGACCCGAGTTTTGTCCAATTAACGAGATCTTTAGAAGTAGCGACAAAAAGTCGTGCCTTTTTTCCGTTATATGCAGTATAAGTCATGTAATAGGTTCCACTGTCATCCTGCACAATTCGAGGATCTTCGCAACCGCCCTCCCATTCATACTCCTTATACATATCGTTTTCAGGATATAAAACAGGTTTAGGATATTGCTGGAAAGTAAGGCCATTATTACTAACAGCCAAACCAATACGGGAAGTCCCGGCAGGTTTTCCTATACTGTCTTCTGCCCTATAAAGCAAATAAATCTTCCCGTCTCTTACAATTGCTGCAGGATTAAAGACATCTTTTGCTCCCCATTTTACTAATGCTTTTCGAACCGGGTCCATAAAGCTAAGGCTGTTAACAGGCCCCATAATTGGGTTTACTGAATCGGCTTTAATAAAAGGGCCCAATGTCCACGACTTATTTGAGCCGGGCTGATTCTGGTTACATCCGAAACTTAAAAGAACTATTAGAAATAGTAAAAAGGTGCTGTTTGATAAATATTTTTTCATGATTAGAATTATTTGAACTATTTATTTAATAGTATTTACCAGTTTAGCATATTTTATTTTTAAATCAATGGTTTTAAAAAATCAGCAGCTATTTTTTACCACATTACTATAATTGTTTAATCATGACAAACAAAAGAATCAAGGCCAAGCTAACTATTGCCCGACGCGTTAATCGAATTAAATTTTACTTCACAATCGGTGTCAACACAATA
>OCZT010003372.1_pt1 | contig 16327 bp, 16 predicted proteins | sample 1539031 | NCBI WGS metagenome assembly OCZT01 (sample SAMEA3539308, study PRJEB22396) | soil metagenome | biome: tundra; feature: field; material: soil | place: USA | collected 2010-05 | depth 0.15 m | reverse complement strand
TGCGCGACAAAACAGCGGACGCCCTCACATGTGCCTTGCCGCCCGGCCTGAGTGATGGAGCAGCCTCAAAAGGTGTCTGTCAGGTCGCTGAAAGTCCCCTTGTACGCTCGCGTTGTTTTCAGCGGCCCCCATCTGCAAAACGCAGCGAATCCACTGACTAAGACGCCAAATGTTGCAATCAGGCGGTTACACTCAGAACCCCCTGAGGGCATCCGATCCGACGTACTCGGCACGGCCACTCCCTTGTCGTTCCTGCCACGTCGATACCAGACCAGCGCACAGCCGATTGCCCGGAAGGCCCCGTGGATGCCGCAGGACAGGTTCGGCAGGGCGGGATAGGGGATGGTCTTCGCGTCTTGTTCGCCCCCCTTACAACGGCTTCCTATGCGCGGCACGGGGCATCTGGCAAGCGTTCCGCGATGGGATGGTTGATCTCTGTCGGCGGGGCTAGGGGCGTTACCGGACGGGACGAACTCCGTACGTGAGGAACATCGAAATGCACAGAACTGGGGGTCCCGGCTTGGCGAATGCCTCGCAAGTGCTTGTAAACACAGGGGACTCCGAAGGTCATCCATCTCAAGAAGGGGCAGATGCACTTTGATAGGTACTCAATAGCAGCTAAAGCCAGCAACATCAAGGGGTTGCATGGGGAAATGCTAGGCGTAAGTCCATCTCATCCGCATTGATGGTTGCGATGGTGCAAGCATGGGATTTACTCCGAAAGGTACATAGCCGGGAGATGGTGACGCATGGCGAATGCGGGGCCAGTACGCTCCATGCTGGGGCACTGCGTGGTTACTGTCCGCTTACTCAGTCCGGGCAGCAGACGGAATCCAGCGGCGTATCTTGTACCAACCGTCTGCTACGGCCCCGGATCATCAAATCGGGATTTCACCTGCTGGTGCGCTGGTCGAAAATGCAACTTCGCTTTCGATCTCCTCAGCCCTCTCTCCTCTGAGGACGAGAATGTAGTTCCGCATTCTTTCCAAAGCCTGCCTTGGCGCAATGCCATCTCGCGTTGCTATCAAGTGGTATGGAACCTTCCCTTTGGTTTCAAACGAGCAGAACACATCTTCACCGCTCCGTTTGAGTTTCTTGATGAACGCATGACAGGCCATCACTCCAGCCCCGCCTTTATCAAAACGCACTCGGAGTGTCGGCGTGCGCTTTCCTTGGCGCATGCCATGGCATTCCGGGCAGTCAACGTAAAACTCATCGTCTCTCTTTTCCGCTTCAGGGAACTCAGACAGAAACCACTTTTCCAATTCTTGCTGGGTGTATTCTCTCGCTCTATCGGCTTCGTATGCGCTGATCGCCGCTTTCTCTGCCGCCCGATCCATTGCCTCGGGCATGTTCTGGGTCAAGCTGGTGCCTCTGACCGGGTCGAACAATTCCACTCCCGCTCTGCGCTGACCTTTCTTGTGTGAGACACGCATCAGATCGTGCACCGTTTTGCATTCCCAAGCAGAGTGTAGGTCTGCATCCTTGGTGATTCCGGCCATACTCTTCCACTCTTTCAGGATGGCAACGAACTTTGCTTGCTGCAGATCGATTGCTTGCTTGATCCCAGTCAGCACCACTGCCAATGGTGCGCCCTTGAGTTCACTGAGCCTATCTATGAGATAACAGGGCACGTCAAAGTAGCCCAAGCCAGTCGAAAACAGCATGCCGCGCAGCGTTTCCTTTTTGTCCCCTCGGTAAATCTTTATGGGGCTTCCATATTCTGTGCAGATTGAGTATGTATCCGGCAGGAACTTGCCCCCACTGACCTTCACGATCAGCGGCGGCTTATTTTTGGCGAGGGATGACTCCTCTAGAGCGGGGATGCCTTTCTGGGGTGTTCTTTGTGGATTGCCTTGCAGACTTGCTAACGCTCTCCAGATTTGTCGCTCGCTGTAGCCCGTGTCCGCCTCAGCCGAGTTCATTTCAAAGACGAACTGGCCGTCCTCATCAGGCTGTTTGTGTACGAGCAGACAGCAATAGAGGTAGACGCTCAGGTCAGCCCCGTGAAGGGTGAGATACCCGAAGGAATCAAACAAACGGCTGGGCACTGCGTAGGTTGGAACCTTCTCAAGTATCTTTCCCGGTTTTCTCTTTCTATTCGGCAATCTGTGCTCCCCTGCGTGCCTTCTTGCAGGGTACGACAACCACGAAAGCACAGGACCATGACCAAAGTAATCCCGCCTCTGAAGTATGGACGGCCCTACCCTTGGGTACACCCTAAGGTATGCAGTACGTAAACAGTTTCCCACGCCAAGTAGCCCGGAACTCCTTTGACTTCAATCGGTGGATCAGTCTTGCGAGTGCCATTTTGGCCAAGAATGCTTGCCTTTGATGGCACTCGGTAAATTGCTTTAATGGCACCCAATGTAGAGCAAATCGGTTGGCATGCAGAGACCGTACACCTGAGGGCCGTGATCTATCTGATGATGGTGGGTTAGCTTGCAGCGTCTTTGGGAACCAAACTGCTATCACCTCAAATGTGAGCCGCGCCGATCCACGTCGAACGATCTCAGCCGCACAGGCCGCAGGAGAAGCGCAGCAGACCGCAACGCAGATGCTGGGCGAAGGTGAAGAGTAGGGATTAGTTATAACTGTGTGTCCCTGATTTGTCCCTTCCACTGGCTTACATGCAGGGAAATGCTAGTACATCATATTGATAAAAAAGGAGTTTATGCGTGGTGACAGTTCGACTCCCGCCGCCTCCACCATACTCTTCCAGGTTCCAAACATTCCAAGCGTCACGCGAAAGCTATCGGAGTTGGGTAGCCGCACGGGGATCACTGTGCGGAGCCACCCGCCACCGTCGGCGCCGGTGCGGCAGCCTTCAACTGCTCCAGTTCCGTCAGAATGTTTTGCGAGCGAACGGAGTCTGTTTTCGTCTCGATCGGAGCCGAAGGGTCGGAATAAAACTGCAGGATGTTAGTTCGCAGCCCCGGCGATATCAGATCGAATTTCCGCTCCGACAATTGGGCCATCAACTTTGCGTAGACGCCGAATTTCGGGAAACGGATGGCTCAAATCCGGCCGAGAACTAACAGAATGACAACGACGAAAAGGACCAGCCCGACACCGCCGGTGGGGGCGTAACCCCAATGCCGACTATGCGACCACCGTGGTAACGCTCCCAGAAGTGCCAAAATCAGGATCACGATCAATATGGTTCCAAGCATGTCTTGCTCCCTTTTCCTTGCGATGAGGGGAAAGGCGCGGGCCGAAAGCGGTCCGCGCCGATCGTTTAGTGGATGGCGGAGCTACAGCGTGACGCTCAGTGTAATGTTCACGCCAGGATAGTTCGCTTTGCACAGGTAATACACGCCGTCAATTTCGACAACAAGAACGTCCTGCGTATAGAGCCAGTTGGTTGGCCACAATCGATCGTTACGTACGCTGCTCTACCGCAAGGTTCCTGTGGTTGCGTTGGCCGGATTGCCGATGGCTTCACCGGAGACGAGAAGTTCCACTCTCCGATTCTGCTGGCGGCCCGCGGAGTTATCGTTGGAGGCTACCGGCAGACTGTTGCCGAAACCTCTGGACGAAACCGAATTCGTAGAAACTCCTTCTTGCACAAGGTAGTCGCGCACAGAGCCGGCACGATTCTCAGACAGCTTCTGATTCATTTCGTCGCCGCCGACATTGTCCGTGTAGCCACCGACCTCAATGTTCAGCCCAGGGTAAGCGAGCAGGATGCCGGCGACTTTCGCCAGTTTCTCGCGTGCTCCCGGCTTCAGGGAATACTTCCCGGTGTCAAACAAGACATCGGACATGCTTACGATGAGCCCGCGCGCGCTGTCGCGAGTTTGAAGAATCGAGTTCAACTGTTCCGACAATCGGGTACGCATGGCCGCCTTATCGGCTTCCGCCTGCTGTGCGGTCTGCTGCGCCGTTAGCGTATCCGCGCGCGATCGGTCGGCGTCCGCTTGGGCTGCCGAGAGTGCGGTTGCGGAGGAAGCTTGGCTGTCCGCCATATCGGACCTAGCCTTCGCGGTAGCGGCTTGCGCATCCGAAGCGTCGGTTCGAGCTCTTGCTGCATCAGATTCTGCCTGAGCCTTGGCGGCCTGGGCCTGTGCCGCATCGGATTCAGCTTGAGCCGTCGCTGTTTGGGCCTTCGCTGCATCGTACTGGGCTTGCTCTTTCTGCCGAATCGCGTCATCCGCCTGGCTCTGCGTTCTCGCCTGAGCATCCGCGGAAGCCTGACGCTCATTGGCCAGCCGCACGTCGTCCATCTTTTTGACTGCGATGGCGCGCGCATCTTCGGCCGTCTGCACCGCCTCGCGGGAGACTGCGATCAGTTGTTTCTTCGGGGCATGCTTTTCCGTGGCATAGCCATCCGCGTTGTTCATCAACTGGACGGCATGCTGATAACTGTCGCTGGCGTAGGTCTCTGCACCCTCGGATTGCGCGATGCGCAATGCATTCCGTGCCTCAAAGAATTCCAAAGGCAACCTGGCGTTCAGAACCACAGGGTCGAACTTGTAACCCGTGGGAATGTAGCCACCGCGTTCCATGAGTTCATACTTTGCGTTTACCGCCTCTGTAGTTCCCTTGGTGTCTGCGCGAACCACATTCTCGAGCACAACCACGTTGCTCGGTTGGCGCACGGCATAGTAAGGTTCCGCGGTAACGATCAGCGCGAAAGCCTGGAGGTCGGTGGTCACGTCCAGTTTGCTGCGATGGTTGTCGCCTAGCAGCACTTCGCCCAGGTTGACAGCCCGGCCTTCCGGCGAAATCGCCCACAGAATGTAGGTCAGATACTCGTTGCCAAACGTGGTGGGCTTTTGCAGATTGCCAAATTCCACTTCAATTTCGAGGTAGCCCTTCTTGCTTTCTACTTTGGCTTGGCCGTTCGCCGCAGGCATAAGGTCCGTGCCCGCGAAATCGACCTTGGAAGCTCCGCTGCGGTGCTTATAGTTGACCGCCTGCACACTGCGGCTGATGACGGTCACCCGGAACGTGGGCGTCGGGCTCAGGGGTTCGACCGCTAAAGTTGTTTGTGAATTGGTCTGAGCAAACGCGCTCAGACTGAGGGTGATTCCGACGGCTAACAACAGCTTGGTTTTCACAATATCTCCTTCGTGGCGGCATCAGCCGCCATCGAGCGTCGTCTAGAGTGCGAGTTTTAAGAGGTGTCTTTCTCAGTGCCTGGTCACGATTCACCCTTTTCCGACATGGATATTGGAGAGGGAGTGAAACAGACCGAATACATTCAGTAACCACAGAACCACGGCAATGACCACGACGCCGTTCAAGATTGACTTGATGGTTCCCTGCATGGGTATGAAGCGATTCACCAGCCACAGGAGGACACCCACCACAATCAGAACTTCCAGGAGTTGAATTAGAGGCATGATCTTTGACCTTCCTTGTTTCGCGGGCTAACGCCTCTCATCCGCCTGGAGGGTGTTGCCCATCTCGATGTTTGAGAGTCTTTAGGGTCGAATCGTGTTTGCCGCAAGGTTTGGCGGCATACACACGGATGAGAATGCTGATTCGCTGGATGTGGCCGCTTACCGTGATCTGATCAGGACACGACCCGGCGGCCTAAACATAAGGAACTGCAACTCAGCAGTCGCGGCCCCGTCTGCACACTCAGAAGATATCTAAGGATGACAGGTGTAGGCTTTCGCGTCTGAGCAAGATAGCTCACATGCAGGGACTCAGATTGCGGCATTGCGACGCGAGCGGCACGACTGCCTATGCCTCCGTGTGCCGGGCGCTGTTCAGCGGAGCCTAGGCCCTCTAGGATGAGAGTTCCGTCAATCCTGGGCGCGCTGGCGGCGTTCGCAACTTCCGTTGGCATCCAGCCATTCGAGTAGCGAGCGAACGCTGGCCCGAGCCAGGGCAATGGAGCAATCCGCCGCCCCGTAGTACACGTTGAGCGTGTCGCCATCGGCGTCCATGGTGTATCCGCAGGGAAACACGACATCGTCAACGTCGCCTTGGCGCTCGTACGGCGCCTCCGGCCCGAAGATCCACGAATCTCCTCGCAGCAGGCATTTTTCCGGATTCTCAAGATCGAAAAGGGCCAAGCCCAATCGATACAGACAGCCGGAAGGCGTATGCCGTACGCCGTGGTAGAACACCAGCCATCCTCTGGAGGTCTCGATGGGCGGCGGTGACAGCCCAATCTTGTTAGCATCCCACCAGGCGCCGCGGCGCGCTTCCAGCATGAGCCGGTGCCTGCCCCAATAGCGCAGGTCGGGCGAGTAGGAAATCCACATGTGTGACCCGAGCGTCGTCATGGGCCGATGAATTAGCGCCCAGCATCCGTCGATTCTCCGAGGCAACAGTGCGGAGTCCTTGTCGTCCGGCGGCATGATTACGCCGTAGCGTTCGAAAGTGCGGAAGTCTTTGGTCAGGGCCAGGGACACTCCGGGACCGCCGCGCGAATAAGAGGTGTAGGTGACGACGTATTGCTGCAGTTCAGGGACGAACGTGATGCGAGGATCTTCAATGCCCCAGATCTCCTCCGGATGGTCCTTGGGGCTGGGCATCAATGTCGGCTCGCCGTCGATTTGCCAGCCATCGACTCCGTTTCGAGAGCGAGCGGCGCAAAGATGCGACAAGCCGCGTCGATCTTCCACGCGGCAAAGCAGCAGGGTCGTGCCATCCGCGAGCAGCGTTGCGCCCGCATTGAACACACTATTAATAGGGTATGGCCAATCCTTACTAGTCAGGATCGGGTTCGTGGAGTGGCGAAGAAGTAGGGGCTCGACACCAGTACTCAGCAGGCTCACAGGCTTTTCTACGGGTACGGTCATGAGGGGATATCCACCGGTTCAGACTCTTGCAGAGACCGCATTTCGAGGAGTGCCATCAAGAACGATAGCGTTGATTCTGCTCCCTGATTCTGATTGGCGCGGTCGGGATGCAGGCCGTCCCGACAGCCGCCGGTGACGGAATCATAGAGGGGAAGTTGCAGGTCGTTGTCGCCAAGGAACCAGTTGAAAGCCGACCAGGCTTCGCTGCGCCAGCGGCCGTCACCAGTTACGCGGCACGCTTGCAGACACGCAGAAACCGCGCCGGCAGCTTCGAGCGGCTGTTGATCGAAGCGGGCCTTCTCACCACCCTGGCGATAGAAGCCTTGCGAACCGATCGGCACAAAGTGGCGGTGGATTTCGCACTGCTGCGTCTTTGACAGCCAATCCAGCGCTTCGAGGCCGGCGGAAATCATACGATCATCCGAGCAAGCTGAGCCCACCAGCAGCAGGGCTTGGGGGAGTCGTGCGTTTCCGTAGGCTAGAACGTTCTCGAACCAGCTCCAATCCGGCCTTCGGATTGACTCGTACATTTCGAGCAGTCGCCGACTGAGGGCGGATCTTACTTTCTGCGCATCGCGATCTCCGGGATACGAAGCGAGGTATTCCTGGATTCCGAGCAGGGTGTAGGCCCACGCCCGCGGACTGGTGAATTCCAGCACCGCGGGAAGGGAAAACTCGAACAAGCGGCCCGCGGCGCCCTTCAATCCCTGATCTTCGGATCGACCTAAAACCGTTCCCAGGGCCCACAATGCGCGCCCATGACAGTCTTCGGAGCCCACCGGTTCGTTCCACCGGCGATCATAGCGCAGGAAGTTCTTGAATCTGCACTTCGCGGGATTGAATGCGTGCTCCAGGAACGACAGATACAGGAAGGCGGAATTTGCGGCAGGTGGATTGGCCTTCCCAAACTGATCCTTATCCATTTGCTCCAGTAGCACTGTGAAAATGAGGGCGCGAGCATTGTCGTCCGTAGTATAGCCCTCTCCGCGGTTCGGGATCGTGAAGATCGAGTGCTGCAGCATTCCGGTGTCGTCGGTCATCTGATGCAAGTGATTCAGCTTCAACTCAGGCAACTGATCCAGTGATTTGTGAGTCATCCGGGCCGAAAACTGGACTTTGGGAGTCTCCATGCGGTCGCTGCGAACCCGCGCGAAACTTTCCATGTAACCTTGCGCTACCCGCTTCCAGACCATCTCCCGCCCGAACAGGTAAGCGCGTTTGCGCATGGCGTGGCGTATCGCGGGGGTGTCGAGGAGTTCGATCGTCTTTTGCGCAATCGCGTCGGGATTTTGGAATGGGACCAGCGCGCCTCTGCGGTCATCCAACAGCTCAATCGCGTGCCAATAAGGAGTCGAGATGATCGCCTTGCCCGCGCCCAGTGCATAGGCAAGCGTGCCGGAAACCACCTGCGCCTCATAGCGGTACGGAGTGACGTAAATGTCCGCAGCGCCAATGAATTCAACCATTTCCTCGGGACTGACGAAGCGGTCGTGGAAGATCACTTGCGCTTCCACTCCCATTTCCTTCGCCAAAGCTTGTAGGTACGCTCGGTACTTGTCCCCCTCGCGACGGAGAATGTGTGGATGGGTCGCGCCTGCAACTATATAAACAACGTTCTTGTGCTTGGACAGAATCTGCGGCAAAGCCTGAATCACGTTTTCGATTCCCTTGTTCGGCGAGAGTAGGCCGAACGTGAGTAGAACCGCCTTACCTTCCACTCCAAACCTGTCCTTATAGAAATTCGGGTCCAGGAATGGCAGGTCTGGAACTCCATGCGGCACCATGTCGATCTTGCGGCCTGGCACCTTGAAGATTTCCTGCAAGAACTGGGATGACAGCTGGCTCATGACAATCAGACGGTCCGAGAGCTCTGCGATCTCTTCCATGACCATCAGTTGGTTGGGGTCGGGCTCGCGCAGAACCGTATGCAGCGTGGTCACCACGGGCATCTTGAGGCCGCGCAGCAGATGCAAAATGTGGCTTCCGGCCGGTCCACCGAAGATTCCATACTCGTGCTGCAGGCACACCATGTCGATGTTGTTGAAGTTCAGAAATTCAGCGGCTTCCTGATACGACGTCACGTCGTCCTGGGCGAGCGACCACCTCACCCGGGCGGGATAGTCGTATCCTTCTTCGGTGTCGTTGACCGGGAGCGCCAACAGGCGGGCAGTCCCGTACTCTGCGGCAATGGCGCTGCACAGGTCGGTGGTGAACGTGGCAATTCCACAATGTCGCGGAAGATAATTCCCGATCACGGCGATTCGACTCGGCAGGGATAGCTTCGACTGCAATCGTGCACGAGGCGCTGCAGCCCCGTCCTGCATCAGGGGGCGCGGGCCAACGACTTCCAAGAGGGCCTTGGGTAGCACGGTGTTTGGTAGCGACATTGTGTCCCTAACTCCGATGAATACCGGTGCTGCAAGGGGCCAATTGCCAGGTGGACCCGAGAGCATCACCAGCGCTGGGTTTGAAATTTGCCTCTTGTCAGTATTCAACGAACGAGGGCTTGCAAGCTGGTCACTTTTGACCATTTTGTTAGCGAGCAACGGTGCATTCTGTAGCGATGACAGCCAAACAGAAACTGGCCTTGGCGGTTCGTTGCCCTACTTGTGGTGCAAAACCGGGCGAAAAATGCGAGTTAAGCACGGGCCGGCCCCGCACCGATCCGCATCGAGACCTGGCGCTTGGCGGGCTCGGAAAAGTGAGGGCACCGGAGGCCTCAGGCCAGCGCGGGCTCGGCGACAGCTGAGCCGAGACGATCAAAGGCATCGTGAACCCACTCACCAGCTTTCACGCGTTCTTCTTGGGTGGGCGTTGAAATCTGAAGCAGTCCCTGGCGGCCACGGTTGGTGGGAAGAGCGAATTCGCTCTGCTGTCGCATCACAAACTCCAAAATGTGAGCCAGACCTTCGGATTCGTATCCATTGTCGAAGCGGACGCCGGCGCCGTGGAATGTGGAAGCTGACATCCAGTACTCGCAAGCCAGAAGCCAATGGCCTCGGGTTAGGGATGACCAGACCTTCAGATAATCCAAAGTGCCCGTTGGGGCAAAGCCGTATTCAATATGAATCAAGCCAGTTTGGGCCTCACCTATCAGGTCGGGCCAAGACACGACAATTGCGGATTCAAGAATCCGCTCCAGACTCTGTTTCTCATCAGATTTCATAGGTTTATTCCCCGGACCGAAGCTGCGCTCATCCTGGCCCATTCCGCGTCGTGCTGGGACGCCTGCCGTGCCTCGGTGCCATCCAGGTAGCAACTCTGTTGCACATGGCGGGAATGCGCGGAAACGGTCACGTACGGCACTCCCAGAAAACGCTTAGCAACGATGCCCGTGACCTCGAGGCCATTAAAGTGTTGCTGCTTTACCTTTCCTAGAATGCGCTTTAACGCGTTCTGGATCTTCGTTGTCCCAACCGTCCCAAAGAACATCGCCTTGAATTCTGCCGCCATGAAAAAGAAGTTCCATCCGGCAGCATGGATCTTGCGATCAAGGGCGAAGCCATCCAGAACCTTGAGCACACTCCATTCCCCCAAACCGTGCTCACTCTCCAACCCAAGAAGCTGCGTCATCCCGGGCCACTCCTTCATCAGAATCGTGCCGACTTGAACGGTTTGTGGCATAGCTCCCCTAATCAGTAGTGGTGTGATTGTCCGTCTGTATGGCAGCCCCATTGTGAGACCGGAGGCAAAGCAAAACTGCTCAAAAGTAACCACGCCTGCTGAAGCTGGCCGGCCGGGGACAGGCTTTGCGGAATAAGGCGTTCGCGATTTATGCGAATTGGCCCCATTTGCGGACTATACTTATAGAAGGTGAGCACAGTGGCAACCAAGAAAAACGGCGGATTCGACCCCAGCACCTTCCTCGCGACGATCGGCGACGGCAGGAAGATCATGGTTGTTCCGAAAAAACAAACCATATTCACACAGGGGGACGGGGCGGACGCTGTCTTCTATGTCCAAAAAGGCAAAGTGCGGCTCACCGTCGTATCCAAGGTCGGCAAGGAAGCGACGATCGCTATCGTGAACCAGGGAAACTTTTTTGGTGAGGGTTCGCTGGCAGGTCAGCTTCTGCGTATGGGCTCCGCGGCGGCAATGACAGATTGCGAGATTCTGCGGGTGGACAAGAAGATAATGATGGAAGCACTTCACCGCGAGCCCGCGCTTTCGGAGATGTTCGTGGCCTATTTGCTGGCGCGGAACATCCGCTACGAAGAGGATCTGGTCGACCAACTGTTCAACTCCAGCGAGAAGCGCCTGGCCCGCGTCCTTCTATTGCTCGCTCATTTTGGCAAGGAAGGCATTCCGGAAACTGTGGTCCCCAAAATCAGCCAGGAGACGCTGGCCGACATGGTTGGGACAACCCGTTCGCGGGTCAGCTTCTTCATGAACAGGTTCAGGAAGCTGGGCTTCATTCACTACGCCGGCGGTGCAGAGGGCGCCCTGCAGGTCCATAGTTCGCTGCTCAATGTCGTTCTCCACGACTAGAGGCGGCAAGAAAAAGGGCACCCTGAAAAGTCAGGATGCCCGGAGTGTGAAACCCAAGTCTGCTATGGTTCGCTACTGTGGTGATTTCTCGTTCTGTTTCGGCTTTTCGTCCTGAGACTTCTTCTCTTCCGGCTGGATGGCCTTGGGTTGCGGGTGCTGTGGTGGTTGCGCTGCAGACCGTGGCTCCGACGGAGGAGTCGTGCGCTCAGGCTGTGAACGCTCGCTCGACGGGGGAGTCAGCGGCCGCTGAGCAGGCTCATTCCGGTTGGGCTCTGGCCGATTGTTCGGCTGAGCTGCCGGCGCACGATTCGGCTCAGGCTGTCGATCCGGCTGGGGTGCGGGCGGACGGTTCGGCTCGGGCTTATTCGGTTCCGGCTGGTTCGGCCGTGCTGTTGGCGCACGGTTCGACTCCGGCTGATTATTCGGCGCAGGCCGATCAGTGGGAGCAGCATTGTTCTCTGGATGCGCGGCCGGCGTATTGGCCGGTGGCGGAACTGCGGCACGATTCACCGGAGCGTTATAAGGCGCCCCCGTTTGTTTCGCGTGTACCACGGCGTGGTCGCTGAATGCCCCAGGCTTGGGAGTAGCAGCGACTGCTGGTGTGCCATGGTTCAAGGAAGCTCGCTGCTCCGGGTTTGTGCGGGCAGCCTGTGCATGTTGGGTCTGCGCGGCCACCGGCGGAATATGTCTCTCACGTGCCGCGGCCTCCTCTTCAGGCCTCGGACGCGAAGTGATCCCACCATTGCCGCCGTTGTAGCTGACCCGGTTCACCGTGGTGTTGTTAATCACCGTGGTGTTGTAGACGTTGTGAATATTGGTGACATTCACGTTGTTCACCGAACGGTTGTAATAGAACTGTCCGTTCTGCCAACGTCCACCTTGATAGCCTTCGCCGAAGTATCCGTAGCCGTAGCTGATTCCGCCATAGAAACCCACCTGCGGCCCCCAGTAGCCATCGTAGAAGACATATCCGTTGCCGCCCCAGCCCCAATAGGCCGGAGTCCAGAGCAGGCCAGGTTCCGGAGCCATGACCCATGTGCCCGGCACCCAGTAGTAACCGTAGTCGTCGTCGGCGTAGGCCCAATAGCCAGGTGTCCACAGATAACCATCGCCGGGACAAAGAGGCTGCTCGTAGACCGGCAGTTCCGGAGGGGCGAATGAGACGGAGATGCTGACTTGCGCGTAAGCCGCGGCCGACAGGGCGAGCAGTACGAGCGCAAACAGCGGCGAACGAATGGAGCGGATGATACGCATTGTGATTCCTTTTGCCCGCTGATCCTTCTTGCCCGCTGATCCTTCGCGTGCCCGGTGAAGCTCAACAGCCGCGGGCTGCGCGGATGGAGAGGCACGATTTCCGGACGAGAGGTACTGCAGACTCCATCTCGTTCGCAAATGGTTCTGGTAGAGACCTTCTCACTTCCGAGAAGTCGAAGTCTGAGCAAGAAAGCTCAGTTCGAGCCTTTGCCGCTTCACAGTTCCTTTAGTGCAGCTCTGCGCGATTGAGTGCTTCCACGGAAGCTGTGGTCAGGTGACGAGCGTTGATTGCGGCTGCTGGCGCCCATTCCATCGGCAGCAAATGACGGGCACGTGCTGGCTCGGTCGCTGCGCTTTGGCAGTGGCCGCATGATAGGCAGACTGCTCCACTTGTCGGACGTCAGCTTCTTTCGATATGGCATTCTCTCGAACCGCAAGGGAGCCCGCGATAACTGTGCCGGCGCATGTGTCACACGGGTAAGCGGAGAGGTGTAGGTACTGTTTTCTCATCGGAGTTTCCTCAAACATGAAGAGCCAAGCAACCGCTGCTAAGGCTTTGAGTTCGCGATGTCTGATCACAATTGCCCTGATGTGCGCGGTCCCGGCAGTGGGCGTGATGTGAGCAATTTTGGGCAGAATTGCGGGAGAGCCACGTATATACCTTGACGGTATGGCAACCAACAGCACCTTGCTTTGTATCCACCGGGACCCGGCTCAATTGACTCTGTTGCGGGAAAACGGATACGAACTGGTCACGGCGACCACCGGTTCCGATGGCCTACGGCTCTTGATGTCGCGGCCCGTGGATGCAATTGTGCTCGAGTACCATCTGGGCCTGCTGGATGGTGCAGTCGTCGCAGCTGAGATCAGGAAGGTCAAGCCACAGCTCCCCATCGTCATGCTGGCCGACCACCTGGAATTGCCGGAGGGAGCGCTCAAGTCCGTTGATGCTCTCGTAACCAAGTCCGACGGGGCTCATTTTCTGTGGGCCACCGTTCACTTTGTACTGAATGGGAAGCCGACGCAACGCAGGGAAGGAACGCTGAGGGCGCAAATGGCGGCAAATCTCCGCCGTACCAGCAGGTTAGGGGAAGTGGCAAAAGCCTAGCAGGCGTGTTCATCCTTGTTTTGCTTCTTTCCGCTCAAGCGGAACGCTGCTAAGCGACTTCCCGCACTCCAGACAAAACCTCTTAGCCCGCGACGTAATCAGCCCGCAAAACGGGCACATCCTTTGTGATTGCACTTGCTGAGCCTGCGGCCTGAAGGTCGTTAGGACCTTTGCGAAGAAATCGGCGATGAACGCCAACCGTCTGCGGGGCGGAGTGAAAAAGGGTTCCATTCGATTCACCTTCGCTCTTTCTCCCTCTGAGTTTGCGAACTGTCAGGTCCCTGGTGTAAGCGATCGGGGCCAGTGAGGAGCGCCTTGCTGGCATCCCTGGACAGCTAACGATGACAGATCAAAGTTGATGATTCTGTGCAGGATTGCTCACATTGACTCTCACAACTTTCGGGTGGCGGGACAGAATCGGGCCCTCTGCTTTGACAACCAGACTTGAAGTGAGCAATTCAGACCAGCTATTGCTAAAGGTCTCAGCGATCATGATGCTAGAGACGAGCACTTCTTCTCTCTCTTTCAGGTCCTCTGAACTAAGTCAGCTATCTGAAGCTCTCTCCCCTTAAGTTCTGCAGTTCCTAAAGGAAAAACTTTCATGAGAAAAACAATGTCACTGCTATTGATGAGCGTCATGGGCATGGTTGGAACGTACGCGTGGGCGGGATCGGCACGCGAGGATACGGTGGACCGCATGCAACGGTCTGTGGCTGTTCTGCACGCGATCATGGCCACTCCCGACAAAGGCATCCCGGAAGAAGTACTGAGCAATGCAAAGTGCATTCTGGTAGTACCAGACCTGATTAAAGGTGGCTTCGTCTTTGGTGGCAAGCACGGACGCGGTGTGGCCACTTGCCGCACGGCAGAAGGCTGGAGCGCCCCCGCATTCGTCTCCGTTGGCGGAGGAAGCTGGGGATTGCAGATCGGTGTCGAAGACGTCGACTTGGTCATGCTGGTCATGAACGACCAAGGATTCCAGCATCTGCTTTCGAGCAAGTTCGAACTTACCGGTGAAGGATCAGTCGCAGCCGGCCCGGTTGGTCGTCATGCTTCCGCCGGAACGGACTGGAAGATGAACACTGAGATGCTGACCTACTCGCGCTCGAAGGGCGTGTTCGCCGGCCTGACGTTGGAAGGTGCGGTAGTGGAGCAGGACAACGACTCCACCCACGCCATTTACGGCAAGCACATGATGTTCCGCAGCATTCTTTCGGGCAAAGTGGCGACGCCGGCAAGCGCGGACGCATTCATCAAGGCTGTGTCAGAAGCAGGACAACAGGCAAAGATTGCGGAAGTGAAAGAAGACACGAAGTAATTGCATCAGGCGGCGGTCCACGAGCCTGACTGGTGGCTGACCGGAACCGCGTATGAGTTCCGGTCAGCACTACAAAATCTTTGGATAACAGTGTATCGTGACGAGATCTTAGAGCCTATGATTCGACGACAGTGTCCACAATGTAGTAGCGAACTGGTGCGAGCCAGGCGTACCGATCAGCAAGCCGTTCCCGGGATCGCGGCAGGGGCGTCCCCGGGTTGGCGCTGCAGCGTCTGCGGAGGCGGGTTCACTACGGAGCAGATCCGTGAAAGCAACCGTGCCAGGTCCTCAATGGAACAAGCACAACGTTACCCCCCCGGCAGTTTCTCTAACTCCGTATAGACTATCCAGCCTTCACGCACGGCGAATCTCAGGCAGTGCGTCTGCCTGCGGGCCCTGTCACTTCGCCGCCCCACGCCATGGACGAAATTTCTCTGGTACACTGGCGCGCATGAACGCAACTAGCCGAAGACAATTCATTGGTCAATGCGCGGGCGCTGCGGCAGGAGCTTGGCTCTTCCCTGAGTTGGCGCGCGCGTCGGGAAGTTCTGAACCCTCGGTTAAGTTTCCCTCCGCCCCGAGAGAGCGAGTGGCGGTGGCGGCGTATCCCTTTCGCGAATTCATTGTGGGATGGAAGGGGTGGGACGGCAAGACTCCCAGCGCGGTTCCAGCGGCTCAGCAAATGGAACTGAAGGACTTTGCGGCGCATGTGGCCGAGAAGTTCAACGTTCACAAGATCGAGCCGTGGAGCCGGGCCTTCCCTTCCACCGACCCTAAATATCTGGAGCAGTTCCGCGCGGCCGTTGAGAAGGCTCACTCTGCGGTCGTGGACATCGCGGTGGATGGCGAGTATAGCCAGTATTCGCCGGATGCGGCCGAGCGTGGCCGGGCTCTAGCTTCGAGCAAGGAATGGGTGGACGTAGGCGCGGCCCTCGGCTCGCCGGGCATTCGCACCCACGTGCAGGGAGCTAAGGATTCGAAGCCGGACGTGGGGCGAGCGGCCGACACGCTGGCGCGCGTGGCGGAATATGGGGCGAAAAAGAATGTCGTGGTGAATCTCGAAAATGACGATGCGGTCAGCGAGGATCCATTTTTCATCGTGCAAGTCATCGAGAAGGTCAACAGTCCGTGGCTGCGAGCTTTGCCCGATTTTGGTAATTCGCTCAACACGCATGACGAAGATTTCTCGAATCGCGCCATGGAGGCGATGTTCGCCCATGCTTATGGCATCTGCCACGTGAAGGATGGCGAGGTCGATGAACAGGGCAAGGCCACCCATGTGGACCTGGCGCGGACTTTTGGCATTCTGAAAAAACACGGGTACAAGGGATACTGCTCGATCGAGTACGATGCGCCGGGCGATCCCTACAAGCCGACGGCGGAGTTGGTGGAGAAGAC
>OCZT010003371.1_pt1 | contig 16330 bp, 13 predicted proteins | sample 1539031 | NCBI WGS metagenome assembly OCZT01 (sample SAMEA3539308, study PRJEB22396) | soil metagenome | biome: tundra; feature: field; material: soil | place: USA | collected 2010-05 | depth 0.15 m | reverse complement strand
GTGGACAAGGTGGAACTTGAGGCTGCCCACCTGCAAGATCTCGCCGCGCAGGATCGGCAGCATCCACCACCCCGCGTCCACTCCGGTGGTGCCGAATTTGAGGCGGTGCGTCTCTCCGTGTCGCTCAAGCGCCGCGAACGTCGCGTCACTCACGTCGTCGGGCACCCCGTGGTCGCGGTGATGGGCTTGGAGTTTCTCGCCCTGGAGAGCGAAGAGGTAGTAGTAGAGCAGACGCGCGCTCGAGCCGTACTCGTCGAGGTCCCTCCAAATAGGAATGGGCGCGTCGATGTCGCCCCGGTCGCGCTCGACGAGCAAACACAGGGCCGCCAGAAGCGACGACCAGCGCGGCGAGCGGCGTGTCTCGTCCCACTGGGCGCTGAGTTCTTGGACTACCTCGGGGCCGAGGGACAGTTCACGCAACCGCGCCGTCATCGCGGCGCGGTCAACGTTGCGCACCTGTTCGATGGCCTCGGGCGTCGCCGGACCCATGAAGGCGTCCATGAGTTCGAGCGTGTCGGCCATGGTTACCTCGTCGGGTCGAGGGGCCGATACGACACGTCCATGGCGTCCAGACGCGCGAGGTGCTGTTCGAGACGGGGACGAAACTGCTCGACGTCGCCGGCGGTTCCCCAGACCACTTCGCTGAAGGCGCTGAGCCGGGGGAAAGCCATGTAGTCGAGGCGCGCCACGGAGTCGATGTACTCGGTCCACAGTTGCACCTGCGCGCCGCGGATCCGGTGCGTGAGAGTCGGGTCGAGGTCATCGGGGATGACCTCGAAGCCGTACACCTTCTCCCACGTGGTGACGTAGGGAACCGGAGCGACCGCGACGGGTTCATCGGGCGCGTCGCTGCTCAGCCAGTCGAGGTAGAGGTACTGCATGGGCGCCATCACGACGTCGAGTCCGCGCTCGGCGGCCTCGACGCCCTTTTGCTCGCTGCGCCACGCGAAGATCGTGGTGCCCGGGGCTACTTCGGCGTCGAGCACCTCATCCCACGCGAGTACCTCGTGGCCGTCGGCCACCAGGGCAGCGCCCAGATGCTGGGTGTAGAGACCCTGAAGTTGACTGACGTGTTCGAAGCCGTGCTGGGCCATCACCGCGCACGCGGCGGCACTGGCCTCCCACTCGGTGGTGGGACACTCGTCGCCGCCGATGTGCACGGGACTACCGGGAAAGAGACGGGCGACGTAGCGAACGACGTCCTCGGCGAAGGCCAATGTTGCCGGCTCGACATTGAGGATGTGCTCAGATATCCCCCAGTGCGTCCACACGTCCACGTGCTCGTCACCATTGCCGAACTCGGGGTACCCCGCGAGTACCGCTTGGGCGTGACCGGGCAGATCGATTTCGGGGACGACGACGATGTGGCGTCGCCGCGCGTGCTCGACGATGACGGCAATGTCGTCGGCGCTGTAAAAACCACCGTGGGGGACCTCGTCGCGCCGGTCGTCGAGTTCGTGACCCACCGGTGAGCCCGAGCGCATCGCGCCCACCGTCGTCAGTCGGGGCCATGCGGGCACCTCGATGCGCCATCCCTGGTCGTCGTTGAGGTGCAGGTGAAGTCGATTCAGACGGTGCGCCGCCAGAAGATCGATGAGTCGAAGCACGGTCTCGACATCGAAGAAGTGACGTGAGACGTCCAGGTGCACGCCGCGCCACACAAATGTGGGGCCGTCAACGATGCTCACGCCATCGAGGATCCAGCTCCCCAGCGTCGTTCGCTGCGCCGACCACAGTTGCGCCGGACCCAATTGACGAAGCGTCGTGAAGGCGTAGGCGAAACCGGCGTCGCTCGAGGCCGCGATGTCAATCTGATCGGCCACGTTCAGCGTGTAATACTCCTCGGGCCGCGTGGCGTCGTGGTGGAGTCTGATGTCGCACGTCTCGTGACTGGCGACACGCAACACCTCCCAGCCCACACTGGCCAAGAGGTCCGCCTCGAAGACGTTGACGACGTTGGCACACTGGTCGTCGTAGTGCACCCGCACGGGGGAGGTGAGCGTGAGGGTGCCCTCACGCCCCTCGCCCACACGGGGTTGGGGCACGAGCGACTGATTCACGGCTGCTCGACGGCGTAGCAGGCGACGCGCTGGGTGGGCGAGAGATGCACCAACGTCGGCGTCGACGCGAGGCACTGGTCCATCGCCAACGGGCAGCGCGGCGCGAAGCGGCAGCCCGGACCCGGATCAATCACTTTGGGCGGCTCGCCCAGGTCCTCCACGTCGGTGTCACTCGCGAGCGGCAGGCGCGGGTCGGGAGCGGTCGCCATGAGCAGGCGCGTGTAGGGGTGCGACGGGGAACCAATGACTTCTTCGGTGGTTCCCTCTTCCACAATGCGCCCCGCGTAGAGGACGATCATTCGGTCGGCGACGTAGCGCGCGCTCGCCAGGTCGTGGGTGATGTAGAGCACCGACACGTGCTCATTGTCGCGCAGTCCCCTCATGACATTGAGCAGGCCGATGCGAATCGACACATCGAGCATTGATACCGGCTCGTCGGCGAGAATCAACGATGGTCGCGACGCCAGCGCCGGGGCGAAGCCCACGCGCTGGCGCTGGCCACCCGAAAGTTCGTGCGGGTAACGGCGAAGCACTTCGCTGCCCGGCAGTAGTCCCACTCGCTCCACCAGCGACACCGCTTCGGCTTGGCGAGCGGCCTTGTCCAGGTCTGGTCGGTGCAGTTTCAATGAACGAAGCAGGCTGTGACCAACTCGAAGGACCGGGTTAATCGATCCGAAGGGGTCCTGAAAGACCATCGGCATGCGACCGCGAACTTTGCGACTGGTGCGTTTGCCCTGGCGTTGACCCTCGAAGATGATCTGACCCGTCGTCGGGGGGTAGAGGCCCGCGAGGACCCGCGCAATGGTGGATTTACCCGAACCCGACTCGCCGACCAGGGCCACAATCTCACTGGGCGCCACTTCGAAGGAGACCTCGTCAGTGGCGTGCAGGGTGCCCGCCGAACGAAAGCCGCCCACGCGGAAGTGCCGGCTCAGATTCTTAACCTGCAAGATGGCGTCGGTCATGACTTCACCCTCGGATTGACGAGGTGGCAGCGCACCGCACGACCTTCGGACTCGATGAGCTCTGGGCGAAATTCACGACACTCGTCACTGGCGAACGCGCACCGCGGCGCGAAGAGGCATCCACGGGGTGGGTTCACGAGCGACGGCGGATTGCCGGGAATGCCGGTCAGTTCCTTGGGTACGCCCCCGATGGACGGGAAGGCGTCCATCAGGCCATTCGAGTAGGGGTGGCGCGGACGGTCAAAGACGTCGCGCGTGGCCCCCAGTTCCACGACTTCGCCCGCGTACATAACGGCCAGTCGGTCCGAAAAGTGCGAGACGACCGACATGTCGTGGGTCACAAACAGGACGGCGAAACCGTGCTCTTGGCGAAGGTTTTCGACTTGACGCATCAGTGACCGTTGGGCCACGACGTCGAGCGCCGACGTGGGCTCATCCATGATGATCAGTTGCGGCTCGAGGAGCAAGGCCATCGCGATCATCGCGCGCTGTCGCATGCCGCCCGACAACTGGAAGGGAAAACTCTTGAGGTGCGCGACGTCGATCGACACCATCGTTAGCACCTCGGCCGACCTCTGGTCGATCTTGTTGTCATCCCAGTCCGTGTGGGCTCGACACGCGTCGGCGAGTTGCGCCCCGATGGACAACGTGGGATTGAGCGCATTCATGGCACTTTGCATCACGACCGAGATGTCGCGCCAACGAATTTGGCGAAGCTCGTCGAGGGACAACTGCGAGAGATCGACGCCGTTGAACAGCACACTGCCCCCCACCGTCTGCGCCGGGTAGGTGAGGAGTTGGGCAATCGAGTAGAGCATCGTCGACTTGCCACACCCCGACTCGCCGACAATCGCGAGAAATTCTCCTGGTGCGAGGTCGAACGAGACGCCATCCACTGCTTGGGCGGGTCCGGCCGGCGTGGTGTACTCGACCTTCAGATCGCGCACTTGAAGAATCGGCGTCGTCACGCGAGGACCTTCCTGTTGCGCTTGCGCTTGGTCGTCACCGGACGCAGCGCCGGATTGGACACTTCGTCAAAGGCGTAGTTCAACAGCGCCAGGGCACTTCCCAAGATGGCGATCATGATTCCCGGCGTCAGAGCCCAGAGAGGCAGTCCCGCCGACAACGCCTCATTGTTCTGTGCCCAGTACAACATGGTGCCCCACGACTCGGTGTTGACGTTGCCGAGTCCCACGAATTGCAGGCCCGCGGCGGCGAGTACGGCGTAGAGCGCCGCCCCCAGGAAGTTGGCGACAATCAGTGACGTCATTGGCGGAATGAGCTCAACGCTGATGACGTACCAGCTGGCTTCGCCGCGCGCCCTGGCGGCCAGTAGATAATCGCGGTTACGCAGCGACAACGCCTGGACGCGCAGTTGCCGCGCCCCGTAACTCCAACCCGTCACCACGAGAACGAAGACGATTGTCCAAAAGGAGGCACTCTTGGTGTAGGCAGCGATGACAATAATCAGTGGGAACGTTGGTATCACCAAGATGACGTCGGTGATCAGAGAGAGGGTGTCGTCGACCAGCCCACCCGAGTACGCCGCCGTGACGCCCACTGCGACGGACAAAATGGTGCACAAGAAGCCCACTACGAGGGCAATCATCACCGACTGACGAGTGCCGGCCATCAATTGCGAGAAGACGTCCTGTCCGAACGACGTGGTGCCGAGCGGGTGGGCCCACGAGAGCCCGGATCCCGGAGTGTAAATGTCGGCCGTCGGGTCGTCAGGGGTGAACAATGAGGGGAAGGCGGCAATCATGACGAGGACCAGCAAGATGATTGAACCCACCAGGGCCTTCTTGTCGCGGCGCAGGAAACGTCCCGCCGCCGACGGGACTCGCAGAATGTTCGGCGGTCTCATCGATTGTTCCTCGTGCGCGGGTCCAGCAACGCGGTCGCGATGTCCGAGACGAAGATCGCCAGCAACACTGACAACGTGATGAGTAAGAAGAGGGCTTGCATTAAGGGATAGTCCTCGGCGCTCACTGCCTGCAGCAAGAGGAATCCGACACCGGGATAATTGAAGACGAACTCCACCAAGATGGCGCCCGAGATGACGAAGCCGAGCGACATCGCGAAGCCGGTGAGATTTGGCAGGAGTGCATTACGTCCGGCGTACTGCCAGAGGATGCGGCGGGGCTTGAGTCCCTTGGCTCGGGCCATCTTGACGTAGTCCTCGGCGACGACCGTGATCATGTTGTTGCGCATCGTCAAGATCCAGCCGCCAATGGACGCGATGAGAATGGTGAAGGCCGGCAACACCGCGTGCCAGAGCACGTCGCCCACGAAACCCCACGTCAGTGCCGGATTCGCGGTCTCGGCATAACCGCCAAGGGTGGGGAACCAGTGAAGCGTGAGCGAGAACAACCAGATGGACAGGAGCCCCACCCAGAAGTAGGGAAAGGCGGAGATGACGATGAACATCGGCGGCAACACGTTGTCCAAGATGCCACCACGACGCCATGCGGCAATGGCGCCGAGCGCGGTACCGAGGACAAAGCCGAGAATGGTGGAGATTCCCACCAAACCCAGCGACCACGGAAGGGCTCGAGAGATGACGGTCGTCACCGGCACGGGAAAGTACGACGTTGATATGCCGAAACGTCCCGTCAAGGTATTGCCCAGGTACTGGACATACGAAGTAATCAGGTTCTGGTGACCACCGATGCCCAGAGCCACCTCAATGGCGTGGAGCGAAGCGGGATTGAGGCGACCGTGGTACTGGGCTAAAATTGCCTCAGCCGGATTACCGGGCATGAGCCGGGGAATGAAGAAGTTCACCGTGAGAGCCGCCCATAGTGCTACGAGCAAAAACCCCAAACGCCGAACTAAAAACCTCATTCCCCGACTCTGCCCTTAGTTCCTATCTAGGCCTTGGGCGTCAGCTTGTCCAGCACGTAGCCCCAGTCCGGCTGGTTGTACAGGCCGGGTTGTGCGTACGGGTTGGTTGACGACGGGAAGTTGTTGATCTTGGTCGCGTTGTACTGGAACCAGTCGACTTCTTCCAAGACCGGGATCACCGGTGCCTGGCTCACCATGACACCCTCGAGCTTGGCGACGATGGACTTCTGGGTCGTCAGGCTCGTGGTCGTGCCGTACTGGGCCAACAGGGCGTCAGTCGTCTTGTTGGAGTAGCGCTCCCAGTTCGACGAAGCCGCGGTGCCGATAGCCGCCGAGTTCTTCGAGAACAGCCACTGGCGCATCTCGTAGAACGGGGTCGGGCCGCCGGCTTCCGCGTTATAGGCCAGCTGGTACTTGCCGGCGTACAAGTTCGAATAGAACGTGTTCGCGGCCGGAGTCTGCAGCGTGATCTTGATACCGAACTTCGTCAACTGCTGGCTCAACACCTGCATCGAAGCGATCCAGTCGGAGTAGCCACCGTTGGTGGTCAGCGTGAACTCCAACTTCTTGCCGCCCTTGGTGTAGACGCCATTGACCTTGGTGTAACCGTCGGCCGTCAAGATCGCCGCCGCCTTGGTGGTGTTGGCGCTCGAAGAGAGACCCGCCGCCGCCGAGGAGGAGACCCATGACTTGAACGTCGGACCGACAATACCGGTCTGGCTGGCCGCGGGCTCGTAACCGTACTCACCGATCTTGGAGATCGACGAGCGGTTGATGGCGAAGCTGATTGCTTGGCGCACTTTGGCGTCGTTGAGACCGGGCACCGTCAAGTTCGGGAACAACACCACGTTCGCGACGGGCGGGAACCAGTACGCGTTGCCCGCCTTCTTGGCCACGTAGGAACTCTGGATGTTGGGGATGAACTGTGAACCCCACGCCGACTGACCCGACGCCAAATACTCGTTGCAGGTGTTGTTCGACAAGAACGACGGCATGTTGACCGTCTTGATCTTGGCGAGACCCGTCTGCCAGTAGTGCGGGTTAGCAGTCCACTTGATGTTCTGGCCCGAGCACTTGGACATGACGTAGCCGCCGGTTCCCACGGGGTTCGAGATGGTTGAGGTCACCGGACTGGCGATCTTGCTCCAAATGTGCTGGGGAACAATCGGCACCTGGCCGGCCACGTAGAAGAAGTACGGAACGGCCGCCGACTTGAATTTCAAGATGACTTTGTTGCCCGACGAGCTCACGCTCGAAAGCACCGACCACACCGCGTTGAGGTCGAGGGCTGGATTCTTCTTCAACAGGTTGAACGTGTAGAGCACGTCCGCCGCGCTGAAGGCCACGCCGTCACTCCACTTGACGCCGGAGCGAATCGTGAAGGTGATCGTCGTGTTGGCGTTGGACCACGCGTACGCCGATGCGAGCCACGGCGTGACCTTGCCACTCTGCAGGGCATTCACGAAGTCGAGCGACTCGTAGGTCAGCCCGAAAGAATACGGCAGGGACGACGGAACAAACGGATTGAACGCGCACGACCAGAGTGCACCCTGCTCGTTCGCGAGGTTGAGCGGCGCTTGCGACGGCGCCGCGTTAGCTACGCTCAGACCCACGGTCGCCGGGCCCACCACCGTGATCGTGGATGCCACGAGCGCGAGGGCCGAGGTCGCGAGACCTACCTTGAACTTTTTCATCACAACAACTCCTCCCGATGGGAACCGTCTGAGTCCCCGTTTCAATGTGTCACCTTCACTCGAGTCAACAGCACGCGAAGGCGTCCCGTCGCCCCGACTTCGGACTCACGTGGTCACATTATGTGAATTTTTCACATTCATCAAACATTATTGTGAGAAATTTTCACATTTTGAGAGAATTAATTCAACATGAAACCAAATTGGTGGTGATTGAAGCGTTCCAAGTCGTCGACCCGCCTCGGTCAGCGAATCTGGCCCTACGCCGACAACGTGACTTTCGAGAGCCCCGGCGACGTGTCGATTGGCCGGCCCCGCACTTCGCCCAGACGCAGCGCGATCGCCTGGCCCACGATGACGATGCTGAGCCCCACGACCCAGTTGGCTCCCGCTTCGGGCAGGATGATCTCCGCGTCGCACGCCACCGACTCGCGCGTGGGCGCGCGAATGACCACGACGGCCATTCCCGACTCGCGACATCCCTGCAGCAACTCACCCAGGACCGCATCGGTGAGTTCTTCGGTCACGACGACGACGGCGGTGCAGCCCTCTCCGTCGGCCCCAATGGGCCCGTGCAGGTAGTCCGCGGCGGAAAAGGACTCGGCGCGCACGCCGCTGACCTCGCGCACCTTGAGCGCAATCTCGCACGCGACGGCGTAACCGACGCCTCGCCCCACCATCGTCACCCCCTGAACGTCGAGCAGCTTGAGCGGTAATGCGGTCGCCAGCGCCCACTGCGCACTGCGATCAACGACGTCGGGCAAATCATCCATGCCCTCGAGTGGTTCATCGCGCAGCGCCTCGACCAATTGCGCGAGCGCGTGCCACGTGGAGGAGAACGTTTTGGACGAGGCGATCGCGCGTTCGGGACCGGCCCGTAGTTCGAGCACCGTGTCACTCGAGAGCGCCAAGGGCGACGCGGGGTCGTTGGTGACCGCGACCGTGGCACAGCCCTGAACCCGAGCCTGAGCCAGTACCTCGGACATCCCCGGCGTGCGGCCGGACTGGGAAATGGCGAGCACTCCCGCTCCCTTCAGGTTCACCTGACGCGATCCTTCGTACAGCGAGGGCGCCGCGAGGGCGATGAGCAGCCCGAGTTCCTGACCCGCGAGATACTGAAAGAAAATGGCGGCGTTGTCCGAGGACCCGCGAGCGGCGACGAGCAGATGGGTCACTTCGCGCCACTTCTCGGCGGCTCGACGGGCTTCGTCCGCGCCCGCGGTGGCGCGCGCGCGCAGGATGTCGCCCTGAGAACGGATCTCTTCTTCAAACACTGTCATCGTGAGACCTCACTGGTGTCGTGCCACTCGGCGATACGCCCCGTAGCGTAGTGGGCCGCTTCGCGAGCACCGACGAATCTACGGCGCGGCGAAGAGCTGCGCTGCGCCGCGCAGAGTCCCCTCATTGTCGTTAAAGACTACGGGGCAACCGATTGCGGCGAGATCCTCGCCGCGCACGTGACGCGCGTTGCCACCACCCACGTGCACCACGTCAGCCGCGAATTCGCGGACGAACGCGGTGATGGCGTCGGCCAATTGCGTGCGCCAGCGGTCCATGTTGTTTTCCCGAGAAGGTTCGCCAAAGATTTCGTCGTAGGTACCGACGTCGTGGTACATCGCCGCACCGATGTCACGAATCTTCTGCCATTCTCCGTCCACCACCAGGGAAATCCCAAGTCCCGTCCCCAGCGTGAAGATCAGTTCGCGCCCAATCCCCTCGGCGTAGCCGTGGGCCGCCAGTGTGGCGTCGTTCACCACCCTGACCCGAGCTCGACAGTGAGACTGCAGTTCTTCTTCGACCGCGTAGCCCATCCACAGCTGGTGAATGGCGGGATCGACGGGGGTCGAGATGCCCCCGGCGCGTGACAGGTTCCCCGGCTCGATAACGCGCCCGTCGATCATGTCGCCAGGAAAACCCACGCCCGCGCGTAAATATCCGCTGTGGTTGATCACGTTGGACACCACGCCAACGAGCGTCGCGGGCAGACACGGATAGGGCGTGTCGATGCGCGTCACCTCGCTCATCAAATGTCCCCGTTCGTCAACCGAACAGAACTTGATGGACGTGGCGCCGATGTCGACAGCGAGGATTCGTCCGCGTAGCGTGGACATTGATTCGGCCATGGGCGAAGTGTAGTGAGCCGGGACTCGGCGATACCATCGAAGTCCATCGCACCACCACCGAGGAGAGTTCGTGTCATCTCAGTTAACGTCGCCGGAAGCGGCCACGCAGGTCGAGTTGACCACTCTCGCCCTGGGCAACCTCACGGGCGTCTTCATCGTGATCGGCGCGACGTCGTCGCTGTTCGGACCACTGCTCGTCACGTTCTCGCACCACTTCAGTATTTCTCTCGCCAAGGCCGGCGAAGTGCTCAGCGTCTACTTCGTCGGTGCGCTGGTTGGCGTGTTGCCCGGATGGTGGGGTCTCAAGCACACGACGGGACGACGGGTCATCACCATCTCGCTCATCGCGGTCGCCGCCGGAACACTTGCGTCGGGACTCGTGCACTCGTGGACTATCTTCCTCGCGAGCCTCTTTCTGCTGGGACTCGGTTTCGGTTCACTCGACATGAGCCTTAACGTGTTGCTCTCGCGAACGGCCGCCGAAGGGCGAGCTCACCGATTGAGCTTCGTCAACGCCGGTTACGGCCTGGGCGCGGTCATCTCTCCTCTGCTGCTCATCCTCGCGCACCCGAGAAACTTTCCCGCCGTGTTCATTGGAATCTCGCTGGTCACAGTGCTTTTAATGACTTTCAATCGCGGCGTCCACGCGCCACCCTTGAAGGCCGAAGTGCTACAGACTCAGATCAGCGCCCACAAGGCGCAGCGATGGCCGATTCTGCTCACGTTCATCTTCGCCTACATCTTCTACGTGGCGATGGAGACGAGCGCGTCGGGCTGGATGTCCTCGCAACTACAACGTGGTGGCTTCTCAACGTCGGTCGGCAGTTTCATCACGGCGGCGTTCTGGATGGGAATGACCGTCGGACGCAGTTTGGGCGGTCCACTGCATCGCATCTTCAATGACCGCCGACTCATTCTCGGCGGCCTGGTGTTGGCAATCATCGCCGACCTCGCTGGCATCTCCAATCACCTGGCGCTGGTGTCGTATCCCGTGCTCGGGCTGATCCTCGCGTCGGTCTTCCCGATGGGACTTCTCTGGTACACGCGGCTGCTGCCTCACGACAGTGACGGGATCACCATTATCTTTTTCTCGATGATGGCCGGCGGCGTTATCGGGCCCGGCGCAGTGAGTTTGCTCGTGTCACACTTCGGCGTGCACGTCATTCCCTACGCGTTCGCCAGTTTTACCGCCATCGACCTCGCGATCTTCGCGAGCATCTTGCGATTCAAGCCCGTTGAACTCAACTGACGCGGCCCACCTAATGAGGTGGACCGCGCCAGTCAACTAGAGGTTTTGCTGAATCTCCTGGAGAATAGCGTGGCGATCTTCCTTGGTTGGCATATCGAAATATGGTGCCTTCTTCCACGCGTAGTAGGCCATGGGAATAAGTCCCAGCGCCATTGAGCCCAGTCCGACTACCTTCGTCGTCACGTTGAGCGGAGGTATGACCTTAAAGAAGACCACGGTCATGAAGAGTGCGCCCAGCAGCGGCCACAGGCCCATGAAGATGAAATTCTTGACGGACTTGAAGAGCTGGCGGCGATAGAGGACAATGACCGAGAATCCAGCGAGTGCGTAATAGATACAGATCTGAATACCGATGGCGGAGTATCCATCTTGGAGGATGTTGTATACCGATCCGATGTACTGACTGGCCACGAACAGCGCTAATGAAATCACGGTGACCGTGACGGTCGCCACGATGGGGGTACGGCGTTGGGGATGGACTCGACCCAGTGCCCGCCGGCAATGTCTTGTCGCGGCCCATCGAGAACAACGTGCGTGTGACCTGGATCAGCGTCGTCTCCAGCGTGGCAATCGTAGACAACAGGACGCTCACCACGATGAATTTGCCGAACCAGCCGGGTGCCACGATCTGGCCGAGGTGAGCCAGGATGTCCGCTGAGTACGGCGAGTTGGTCCCCATGTCTTTCGCGGGGATGACCATGTTGGACGCGATGGTGAATACTTCAAAGAGCAAGAACACGACGATGGTGCCCAGAATGCCTCCGAGACCCGACGTGGATGTCTGGAACTTCTTGTCCTTGTTCGCCCCGGGATCCTTCGTCTCTTCATTCAAGTTGGCGGTCACGTCCCAACCCCAGTAATAGAACGCCGCCAAAAGTGCCCCGGCGAAGAAGGTATTGCCGTGGATGGTGCTAAAGATCGACGGTGAGAACCAGTGCCACGAGAACGGCACGACGTGAGCGTGAAATATCGCAAGCCCCGCGAACAGCAACAACAACGCAATCTCAATACACGACATGATGATCTGGACCGTGACTGTCACGGTGACCCCCGCGGCGACCGCGGCGACCATCAGGAGGAAGAAGACCGCCCCAAGAATGGTGATCAGCGTCTTGTTTGACGCCAACGACGGTCGAAAGATATCCAAAAGGTTGGAACCCGCAGGGAAAGTGGCGATCACCATAAAGATGAGCGCGGAGACAATGAGCGCCCAGCCGGCAAGGTAACCGAGGTAGGGATGCAGTGCGCGACGCACCCACGAGTACGTCGCGCCGGCCGTTGAGTCGGACTTCGAGAGGTAGTTGAACGCGAAGACGATGCCGAACATGAAGAAGCCGCAATACAGGAGGGACGCCGCGCCACCGAATCCGACATTGGCGAAGAGGAAGAGTGTCGTGGCGGAAATCGAATACGCCGGAGCTGAACCGGCGATGCCCATGATCGCTGAGTCGAAGAGACCCAGGACCCCCGGCTTGAGTGAATGCTCTGAATTGCCCGAAGTATTCGGAACGATCGTGTCAGTCACGACAGCCTCTTTCTTGTGGTTATCACCTTCATTGGGGTACTACTCAAATGTGAAACTCAACATAGCCGTCACTTGAGCGCGAAGTGGGCCGTCTTGATTTCTGCGACACGAAGTCCTGCCATGACCCTCACCCTTCGACGTTTCTCTAGTAAAATCGGCACGATTCGGACCTCGGCCGAACTGTTCATCGAAAGGTCGTCGTGTCAGCATTCGAGCGCTTCGACCTCAATGGCAAGGCCGCCACCCCTCGCGAGATCTCCCAACGGTGGCGGACGTTTCATCGTGACGTCCGTCAGATGTCGTCCACACCCTTCGCCCGAGTCATCGGACCCCTACTCGGTGATGACACATTCCGTCGTCGACTTGTTGAGCGAGGCCGCCCCAACACGTCCGACGTCGTGCCGACACCAACTGTTGACGTCGACATCTTCCCGTTCAACTACGTCGTATCTTCTCCCACGTCGACGCTGGCGCATAGCGAGGTGACCGATCACGTCGAGTTCGTGCTCTTGAACTCGAGCGATCCGGCAGAGTTCTTCGAGAAATGTGGCGTGGCGCTCACATCTACAAAGGAATGGCTGCTCGTAATCCAGGACAACGGCGACGAGTACGCGCGTCTCGCCACCGCCGCCACTTTGCTCACGCAACGCAGCGGCGCTGACGTCATTTACGGGGACGAAGTCGGTGACGTGGCGACGATTCCCGTATTGAAATCCCGCGAGGTTGGTCCCCACACGTTGTTGAGCTACAACGTGATCGGCCGACCGGCATTGCTGCGGCGCGAGGCAGTGGTCCGCGAAGGCGGACTACGTAGCGAAGCAGGTCGCGCCGGGGAGCACGATCTCTACCTGCGCCTCTTCGACGCCCACGCACGTTTTCGCCACGTGCCCGTTGTTCTCCCCGGACGCTCGTTCGAGGAGCGGCACCACGCGGACTTGGCTGAGGACACCCGACGGGCGGTCGCCGAAGCACTGTTGCGGCGCGGCGTCACAGGACACGTCGCGGTTACTTCGCGCCCCTCAGTGGTGACGTGGTCACCAATTCCCGACTCATGGCCGTCAATTGACATCATCATCCCCACGCGCGACCGCGTCGATCTGTTGCGCCAATGCATTCAGTCGGTCGAGGCGAGTTCGTACCCGAACTACGCCATCACCATCTTGAACAACGGTTCCGTCGAATCTGAAACACTGCAGTATTTCGCCCAGACCACGTACCGCGTCATCGACTGCCCCGGACCCTTCAACTACGCCGCCATCATCAATCGAGGCGTCGCCCAGTGCAGCGCTGACTACGTGCTCACTCTCAACAACGACACCATCGTGCGCACGGTCGACTGGCTCGAGCAGATGGTGGGCGTGGCATCCCTCGATGACGTGAGCGTCGTGGGCGTCACCTTGATCGATCAGCGCGGCGTTCACGAGCACGACGGCATCGTCATCGCTCCCTACCCCCAGCACCTGCGCCGCGGCGTCAACTATCTCGTCGAGGACGACTACGTCCTCGCTCGTCGCGACGTGTCGGCAGTGACCGGCGCAGTGCAATTGATCTCGCGCGCCCTCTACGCGGAGCTCGCCGGTATGGACGAACGGCTCGCGGTCGTGATGAACGACGTTGACTTGTGCCTGCGCAGCCAGGCGAGCGGACGCCAAGTCGTCTTTCTCCCCGATGTCGTGGTCACGCACTTTGCGGGCTCGACCCGCGGTCGACTGGATCCGCTCGCCGATCGCAACTTCTTCGTGCGCCGGTGGGATGTCTTTGGCGAATTAGTCGATCCGTATTTCCCCGAAACTCTGCGCCTTCTCGGCACCACCATGAAGTACCACCCCGTAGTGCCAGACTGAGGTCATGGCCAACCGTCTGGACGATTTCGACCTCAAGCAGTCCCTGTCGACAGAAGAATCGGAGAAGCGAGTTGCCGCGGCCCAGAAGCGACTGCTGCACTTGCGACTCTTCAGTGCCGGACTGCTCGGTCCCGCACCACACGCGCCGGGCCTCCTGGTGATCTTCGAAGGATTCGATGCCGCAGGCAAGGGCGGAGCCATCCGGCGTCTCACGACTGGTCTCGACCCGCGTCACGTGCGCGTCGTGCCGATCAGCGCGCCCACCCCCGAGGATCTGCGCCATCATTTTCTTTGGCGTTTCGCCTCGTCACTACCGGGTGAAGGAGGCATGACGGTCTACGACCGTTCGTGGTACGGGCGACTTCTCATCGAACGCGTCAACCAGCTCATTGACGAAGGCTCCGTCAAACGCTCCGCCAAGGAGATCGTCGACTTCGAAGACGCCCTCGTCAACGACGGCGTCACCCTCGTGAAGTTCTGGCTGCAGATCTCCGAGGGGGAACAGCTCAGACGCTTCAACGATCGCGCCTCCAACCCGGCCAAGCAGTGGAAGCTCACCAACGATGACTGGCACAATCGATCATTGCGCCCCCAGTACATTCGCGCCATCAAGGACATGCTCGAATGGACGGACCATTCGCACGCCCACTGGGACCTGGTGGCCGCGGAGGACAAGCGCTTCGCGCGCGTTTTCATCCTCGAAACACTCATCCAACGCTGGGAACACGGCCTCGAACGGCGCGGTTTCACCCTTCCGGTCTCGCACGGGACCAATTACCTGATTTGAGAGTCCTTCTCTCTAGACTTGGCTGAACGACGGGAGCATGATGGCGAAGAAGAAATCTGAAAAGAAGAACTCCGACAAGAAAATCTCGAAGAAGATGCCCAAGGCGCGCATCGGTGTAGTCGACACGATGTTCGCCCGCTACGACATGGGCCAGGCCGCCTGTGACGAGCTCGCTATCTGTCCGGGGTACAACAAGACCTTCAAAGTCATCTCGCGAACCGTGCCGGGTTTCAAGGACCTCGCCGTGGCCGCGATGAACCTGATCGAGGAAGACGGCTGCTCCATTGTGGTCGCGCTCGGCATGCCGGGTTCGGCGCCCATCGACAAGCAGTGCGCCCACGAGGCGGCGATGGGCATCATGCAGGCGCAGCTCCTCACCGCGACGCCCATCCTCGAAGTCTTCGTCCACGAGAACGAGGCCACCGACCCCAAGGTGCTCGCGAGCGTCTTCGAAAACCGTTCACGCAAGCACGCGCGCAACGCCTACTGGATGCTCTTCGAGCCCGAGCAGTTGCGCCGCCGCGCCGGTCAGGGCATTCGTCAAGGCCTTGACGACGCTGGTCCGCTACAGCTGAAGTAGGTCGTTCGACGTGGCCGAGGCCGTTCTCGTCGCCGCCGGCCGCACCGCGATTGGCCGAGCTTTCAAGGGCTCACTCGTCAGTGAGCGCCCCGACGACCTGAGCGCCTACGTAGTCAACCAGGTACTCGAACAGGTGCCCGAACTCGATCCCCATATGGTGGAGGATCTCTTGGTCGGATGCGCTCAGCCCGCCGGTGAGGGTGGATTCAACTTGGCACGCGTCGTGGCAGTATTAGCGGGACTCGACGACGTGCCCGGCGTGACCGTGAATCGCTATTGCTCCTCGTCCCTTCAAACCATCCGCATGGCGGCTCACGCGATCCGCGCCGGTGAGGGCGACGTGTTCGTTGCCGCTGGAGTGGAGACCATCTCGCGTTTCGGCTCAGGCATGTCCGACATCGACGGCGCCGCGAATCCACTCTTCGCACAGGCGCGCGAGCAAAGTGCACTGCGTTCCTCTGCGGGAGTGAACGCGTGGGCGCCACCCTCGGGTCTTCCCGACATCTATATCGCCATGGGCCAGACCGCCGAGAATGTGGCGCAACTCGAGAACGTGAGCCGTTCGCAGATGGACGAGTTCGCCCTGCGCAGCCAGGAACTCGCCGTCGCTCACCAGCGCAACGGGTTCTTTGCGCAGGAGATCATCCCCATTACAGATC
>OCZT010003369.1_pt1 | contig 16336 bp, 14 predicted proteins | sample 1539031 | NCBI WGS metagenome assembly OCZT01 (sample SAMEA3539308, study PRJEB22396) | soil metagenome | biome: tundra; feature: field; material: soil | place: USA | collected 2010-05 | depth 0.15 m | reverse complement strand
TTCGGAGTCATGGTCGTTGGCCACGCTCACCCGCTGATCGTGGACGCGGTCTCCAAGCGCATCGCGCGGGGGTCGCATTTCGCGCAGCCGGTTGCGGAGGTTGCCATCGTCGCCGAGGAGCTGGCCAAGCGATTTGGGCTACCTCAATGGAGATTCACCAACAGCGGGACGGAGTCGACGCTGGATGCCGTGCGTATCGCCCGTGGGTTCACTGGCCGCGAGCGGCTGGTCAAGATCGAAGCGTCCTATCACGGGCACCACGACTCTCTCATGGTCTCGGTCGAGCCGCCCCCGGACCAGATGGGTCCGGCGGATGAGCCTGCGTCGGTTGCGCAGAGCGAGGGCATCCCCAAGGCCGTCGTCGCGCTGACGACCGTCGTGCCGTTCAACGACCTGCCGGCGTTGGAGCGCGCCTTCAAGCGCTATCCAGACGACATTGCGGCAGTGATCGTCGAGCCCGCGATGATGAACCTCGGGATCGTGCTGCCGGACGTCGGGTACCTGGCCGGCATCAAGGAGCTGGCGCACCGCAACGGCGCGCTCCTGATCTTCGATGAGGTCAAGACGGGCGTGACGATCGCGCCGGGTGGAGCGACCGAGCGTTTCGGCGTCCAACCCGACCTGATCGCCCTCGCCAAGGCGATCGGCGGCGGGCTTCCGTGCGGCGCGGTCGGCGGCCGCCAGGACGTCATGGCCGTGATCGAGGACAAGCGCGTGGCGCAGATGGGCACCTTCAACGGCAACCCGCTGACGCTGGCGGCGGCCAAGGTCACGCTTCACGACATCCTGACCCCAGCGGCCTACGCACATTTCGACGCGCTGTCAGAAGTGCTCCAGGGTGGGCTGGAAAATGTGATCGCCGAGAATTCGCTCCCGTTCCATGTCATCACCATGGCCTCACGCGGCGGGATCACCTACCGGGCCGAACGGGTGCGCAACTATCGGGACTACCTGACGACCGACAAGCACGCCGCCTATCTGTCCTGGCTGTACCAGTGCAACCGTGGGGTGCTCATGGCGCCCGGCGCCGAGGAGAACTGGACGCTGTCGGTGCAGCACTCGCAGGAGGACGTCCAGCGCTACGTGGACAACTTCGCGGAGATGGCGCGCGACCTTAGGGCGTGAAATCGTCCTCCTTCCGCGATTGAAATTAATGATTCCTCAGGGCTTGTGGATAATGCGCTCATGAGCTTAAGCACGATCCTCCTGGTCATTGCCTTCATCGCCTTCGTACTCGCGTCGATCGGCTGGGGCATCAAGAAGGTCGACCTGATCGCGATCGGCCTGGCGCTTTGGGTGCTCTCAACTTTCATCGGTGATCTCTCCCCCTTGCACCTGAACCTGGAACTCATCCTCGTGATCCTCGCGTTCGTCGCGTTCGTTCTCGCCGCGATCGGATGGAAGTACAAGAAGGTCGGACTGATTGGCGTGGGGCTGGCTCTGTGGGTGGCCTCGATCCTGGTCCCGCTGGTCATCAAGTAGAGCGAGGAGCGAACGCAAATGGCATATTCCGCAACCTACAACGTCACCATCAAGGCTCCGCAGGCGAAGGTGTTCGACTACGTCGCCGACATCTCACGCCACGGCGAGTGGGGGATGGACAACATGAAAGCGACGGCCGAGCGAGCCGGCTCGCCTGCGATCGGAATGCGTTACAAGGCCGAGGGCCTGCTGATGGGCAAGGTGAATCCGTCGGTGGTCACGATCACCGCACTTGATGCCTCGAAGCATCTCGCCTTCGACGCCGAAGACTCGAACTCGGTGTTCCACCACGACTTCACCTTCACCCCCGATGGCGGCGGGACCCGCGTCGAACGCGTGGTGACCATGTCGAAAGGGCCCTGGTACAACCCGATCATGCTGACCGCCTTCAAAGGCACCGTGGTCAAGAACTACGACGGCGCGCTGCAGAAGGCCAAGGCCACGTGGGAGTCCGGCAGCTGACGGCGACGAAACTCTAGCGGGCCGCTTGGGTTCGCGCCACGCCGCTGCCGCCGGTAAGGCGCGCGGCGATGACCACCGGCACGACCGTGACCAGGATCACTGCAGGGGGGCGGGCCCCGCCCTTCTTGCGGGGGCCGCCCGGCAGCTTCGACCGCCACTTTCAGCGAGCGATCAGGAAGAGGTAACGGCGGTCCAGGACGTCTGCCATTGCGAGTAAGGGATGCAGTTCTTGCTCCCGTCGGCGCACGTGGCCATCGGGGTCTTCCAGAACTTGATGCCGGCGAAGTACGAGCCCGGTGGGTCGACGTGGTACTGAGCGCACGAGTGCGGCTGGAGCGCTTCCATCTTCGCGCAGGCCTTGGTGTTGACAGGTGTCTCCCCGAATAAGATGGCCTGGTCGGCCTGGACCTGCGGCGTGCTCACCCACTTCGTCCACAGGTATGCGCAATTGGGGTGAGGCGCTTTGGTGGCGAGCATCCAGGTGTCGCCCCATCCGGTCGCTCCGTCAGTCGGGATGGTCTCGGCGAACGACGCCGCGGCGGCCTGCAGGTTGATGGTCTGGTAGGGCCACGCGGCGCCCACGAACACGTTGGCGTCCAGGAAGAGCTGGATCTCATCAAAGGCAAGGGCCCAGTACTTCTTGACGAGGGGCCGCTGCTGCTTGAGCAGCGTGATCGAGGCGTCAAACTGCCGCTGGGTCAGCTCGTACGGGTCCTTGATGCCGAGCTTGGGCTGCGTGCTCATCAAGTAGAGGGCGGCGTCTGCGATCTGCATCGGGTTGTCCGGCACGGTGATCAAACCCTTGTTGCCGGGGTCGTAAATGACGCTCCAACTGGTCGGCGTCACCGGGTACTTCTTGGTGCTGTATAGGAGCACGTTCGGGCTCCACTGGAGCGAGATTCCGTAGTGGATGCCACCGATGGTGTTGTAAGGCGGCGTCTTGAAGTAGGTCTGGAAGTCGCCGAAGTCGGGGATCAGGCTCGGGTTCATCGGGCGGACGTCCCCGCTGTAGATGAGGCTTAGGGCGGCATCACCTCTAGCTGAGACCATGTCCCACTTGCCTCCGCCGCCGTTGGCCATGAGGGTGACCATGTCATTCGAGGAGCCGGGGTACATCGCGTTGACCTTGCACCCTGTCGTGGCGGTGAACGGCTTCACCCACGACGTGTCAGCGTACCCGTCCCACGCGATCAGGTTGAGCTGGCCCTCGCCGGCTCCGATCGTCGTCTGCGGCTTCATGTTGGCCGTCGGCGGTGGGGCTGCGGACGAGCCCCCATTGTTGCCGGTTACGCATGCGGTCAGCGCGATGACCACGGCCGACGCCGCCGTCGCGAGTCGGAACCAAATGCCCGACCCGGAAGCCCCATGCCTAGCTTCCCGAGGGTGGATCCCCACCATTCAGTCGAGGGACGCCATGACGTGCTTGATCTGCGTGTAGTCATCGAGCGAGTACATGGACATGTCCTTGCCGTAGCCACTTCCCTTGTATCCGCCGTGGGGCATCTCGTTGACCATCGGGATGTGGGTGTTGATCCAGACCGTTCCAAACTGCAGCCGGCGCGCCATCCGCAGGGCCCGGCCCACGTCTCGGGTCCACACAGAGGAGGCGAGGCCGTAGTCGACACCGTTCGCCCAGGCAAGCGCCTGCTCCTCGTCGCTGAATCGCTGGACGGTGACCACCGGGCCGAACACCTCGCGCTTCACGATCTCGGCATCCGGGCCGGACGGCACCACCACGGTGGGGGAATACCACGAGCCCGCTCGCTTGATCCTCGCGCCGCCGGTGAGCACCTGGGCCCCGTCCTTGCGGGCGCGGTCGACGAACCCCGTCACGCGTTCCGCCTGCTCCTCAGAAACGAGTGGTCCCATCTCGGTGTCGTCCGCCTTGGGGTCACCGACCTTGAGCGATGCCACCGCCGGCACTAGGTCGCCAAGCAGTTTGTCGAAGATCTTGGGCCCCGCGATCACGCGGGTGGCAGCCGTGCAGTCCTGACCCGCGTTGAAGAAGCCACCGATCTTGATTCCCTCAATCACGGCATCCAGGTCGGCATCGTCGAACACGATCACCGGCGCCTTGCCCCCGAGCTCGAGGTGAACCCGCTTCAGCGTGGACGCAGCGGCCCTCGCCACCTCCTTTCCGGTCGCGACGTCTCCCGTCAGTGAAACCATGGCGACGCCCGGGTGGCGCACGAGGCCGGCCCCGACCGGCTCTCCATCGCCGGTGATCACGTTCAGCACGCCGGGCGGAAGGATGTCCGCCGCCAGCTCCGCGAGGCGGAGGGCGGTCAGGGGCGTCCATTCCGAGGGCTTCAACACGACCGTGTTGCCCGCCGCGAGAGCGGGTCCCAGCTTCCAGGCCGCCATCATAAGCGGGTAGTTCCAGGGCGCGATCGAGCCGACCACGCCCAGCGACTCGCGCCGGACCATGCTGGTGAAACCCTTCATGTACTCGCCGGCCGACTTGCCCTCGAGCACGCGCGCGGCGCCGGCGAAGAACCGGAAGCAATCGACGGTGGGGGGGATCTCTTCAGACAGGGTCGTGGCCAGCGGCTTGCCGACGTTCTCGGACTCCATCCCTGCGAGCTCCTCGCCGTGCGCCTCGATTGCATCAGCGAGCTTGAGCAGGGCTTCGCTGCGTTCGCGCGGCGTGCTGTCGAACCAGGTCTCGTCGTAGGCCTTGCGGGCGGCGGCGACGGCTCGGTCCACATCCTCGGCGGTCCCCTTGGGCACGTGCGCGATGACCTTGCCGTTGGCGGGATTGATGATCTCCTGGACGTCGCCGCCAGAGCTGTCGGCCCATTTGCCGCCGATGAACATCTGGTGACGCTTCAGCGTGGTACTCAATGTTTCTCTCCTGTTGGGTCCGATTACTTGGGGGTGCCGGCGGCGACGTCGGCGAGTGCAGAACCGATGATGTCGAGGCCCTCGTCGAGCTGGTCGTCAGGGATCGTCAGCGGCATGAGGGTGCGGATCACGTTGTGATGCATGCCGGCGCGAAGCAGGATCAGGCCCCGCTCGCGGGCGAGCGCGAGGATCTGCGCCGTCTCGGTGTCGGCCGGCGTCTTGGTCTTGCGGTCGCGCACCAGCTCCAGGCCCGCCATGGCGCCCATGACGCGGACGTCGCCGACGAGCTCGTGTTCGGAAGCCCAGCTCCGCATACGCTCCTCGACGACCGAGCCGATCCTGGCCGCCCGCTCCGTGAGCCGCTCGTCGCGCATCACGTCCAGCACCGCCAGGCCCGCCGCACAGGCGACCGGGTTGCCGCCGTAAGTGCCGCCGAGACCCCCCGGTGCTGGTGCGTCCATGACCTCGGCGCGGCCCACGACCCCTGACAGGGGGAAACCGGCCGCGAGGCTCTTGGCCACGGTGACGAGGTCCGGCGTCACACCGGAGTGCTCGATCGCGAAGAACTTGCCTGTGCGTCCGAAACCGCTCTGGATCTCGTCGGCGATGAGCAGGATTCCGTGCCGCTCGGTGAGAGCGCGCAGCTCATGCATGAAGGCCGCGGGCGCCGGCACGAAGCCGCCCTCGCCCAGGACCGGCTCGATGATGATCGCGGCCACACGCTGCGGCGCCACGGCCGACTCGAACAGCTCGTCGAGCGAGGCGAGCGCCTTCTCCGTGCTCCAGCCGCGATACTCGTACGGGAACGGCACCTGGTAGACCTCGGGCGCGTAGGGTCCGAAGTTCTGCTTGTAGGGGACGACCGAGCCGGTCAGGCTCAACGCCAGCAGGGTCCTGCCGTGGAAGCCCCCCTGGAAGCTGATCACCGCGGGGCGGCCGGTGTGCGCGCGGGCGATCTTGACGGCGTTCTCGACCGCTTCGGCCCCCGTGCTGAAGAAGATGGCTTTCTTGGGACCATCTCCCGGCGCCAGCGCGCACAGGCGCTCGGCCAAGCGGAGGTAGGACTCGTACATGACGACCTGGAACGAGGTGTGCGTCACCCGATCCAGCTGGGCCCGGACTGCCTCCATCACGTGCGGGTGGCCGTGGCCGACGTTGAGCACGCCGATTCCCCCGGCGAAGTCGATATAGCGTCGACCGGCGATGTCCCAGAGCTCGGCCCCTTGGGCGTGATCAACGACAAGGGGATGCGCGGTCGTGATGCCGCGCGGGATGTAGCGCCGGCGCAGCTCAGCCAGTTCGGCCTGCTCGGACTCTGTCGCCGCGCGCTTGGTGCTCGCGCCGCCCATCTGATGCGCTGATTTCACTGGGCCTCCTTCCCCCTCGGTCGAGGGTCTTGACATTCAAACACGGGCGCGACTTCTCGCGCGCTGCCCCGTCGGCCCTACCCTAACCTCCGAAGCCATGGACACCACTGGCAACGGAGAGGCCGCAGCGGCGGTTGAGGAGATATGGCCCGGCCGGACGGCGAGCATAGCCGTGCTCTCCGGGGGGATCACCAACCGCAACTACCGGGTGGATGTGGACAAGTCTTCTTACGTGCTGCGAATCGGGGGTAAGGACACCGACCTGCTCGGGATCGACCGCGCGACCGAGTTCGCGGCCAGCCTGCGGGCGGAGGAAATCGGCGTCGGGCCGAGGGTGGTCGGCTTCATCGAGTCCAAAGGCTGGCTCGTGACGAGCTTCATCGCAGGGAGGAGCGTGCCTCCCGAGGAGATCCGCACGCCCGACGGGATTCGCCGTGTGGCCGCGGTTCTGCGAAAGATCCACGGCGCGGCCGCCATCCCTGGGCGCTTTGACGCGCATGCCGTCGTCGACGAGTACCGCGACAGGGCTGTGGCCCACGGCGTTCCAATCCCGGCCGAATTCGCCGCGGTCCACTATGCGTCTGAGCGGATCCGTCGCGCTCGCGGCCCACAGCCCCTGGTGCCGTGTCACAACGACCTTCTGAACGCCAACTTCCTGGACGATGGCTCGATCCGAATCGTCGACTGGGAGTACGCGGGCATGGGCGACCGCTTCTTCGACCTCGCCAACCTGTCCGTCAATCATGACTTCGGCGTCGAGGAGGACAAGTTTCTGGTCGCCGCCTACTTTGGCGACGAGAGGCCCGCCGACCTGGCCGCGCTTCGTCTGATGCGCCTGATGTCCGACTTCCGCGAAGCGATGTGGGGAGTCCTGCAGAGTGGGATCTCCGAGTTGGACTTCGACTTCACGGGATACGCCACCAAGCATTTCAAACGGCTGGCGCTCGCCGTGGTCGATCCAGAGTTCGAGCACTATCTCAGGCGTGCGAGCACGGGCAGGATGGTGGACAACTTACCGCCGCTCTAGGCGCGAATCCGCCTGCCTGCGGGGTCGTACAGCGGCTCCTCCGCCACGTGGCCTGCGACCCAGGTTCCGAAGATCTCGACTTCAACCGGAGTGCCGGCAGCGGAGCTCGCGGGCACGTACGCGTATGCGATCGAGTGTCCGACCGAGTAGCCGAAGCCTCCGCTCGTGACGCGGCCGGTGGCGCCGGTGATCCGGACCGGCTCGGATCCGAGGGCGACGGAGTGCGGGTCGTCGAGCACCAGGCAGGCGAGCCTGGTCGCGGCCGGCGCTTCGCGAGCTTTCAGCAATGCCGGCCGGCCGGTGAACTCGCCCTTGTCGAGCTTGACGCAAAAGCCCAGGCCGGCCTGATACGGGTTGGCCTCCGGGCCGATGTCCGAGCCCCAGGCCCGGTATCCCTTCTCGAGTCGCAGCGAATCGACGGCCTTGTAACCAGCTGCAACGAGGCCGTGGCTGCGCCCAGCCTCCCAGACGGTGTCCCACAGTCGCTGGCCGAACTCGGAGGGGCAATACAGTTCCCACCCCAGCTCGCCGACGTAGGTGACGCGCAAAGCCAGGCACGGCACGGAACCCACCGCCAGCTGCCGCGCTGTCATATAGGGGAATGCGGCGTTGCCGAGATCGGTGAGGGTCAGCGGCTGCAGGATTGCCCTGGCAGACGGTCCCCACAGGCCGATGCAGGCGTAAGCCGAGGTCACGTCTTCGACCTGGACCGATCCATCCTCCGGCGCGTGGTCGCGGATCCAGGACAGGTCGTGCTGCCCGAAGGCGGTGCCGGTGACCACCCGGAATCGGTCGTCGGACAGGCGGGTGACTGTGAAGTCGCACTCGATGCCGCCGCCCTCGTTGAGCATCTGGGTGTAGGTCAGCGTGCCCACCGCTCGGGCAACGTGGTTGTCCGAGAGAGTCTCAAGATAGGCAGCCGCGCCATGCCCGCGGATCTCGATCTTCGCGAAGGAGGTGAAGTCGAAGAGGGCGGCGTTCTCGCGGCAGGCCCTGTGCTCAGCCTCGATCGCGGGCGACCACAGCCGCCCAGCCCATCCGCGGGGCCGCAGCGACTCGTCGCCTTGAGCGGCGTTGGGCTCGAACCAGTTGGCTCTCTCCCAACCCGACTTCTCGCCAAAGGCGGCGCCGAGCTGGGAGAGCCTGGCGTAGATCGGGGAGAGGCGCAGAGGCCTGCCTGCGCTTCGCTCATGGCCGGGGTACTTGACGTCGTAGTAGGTGGAGTACACCTCGCGGGTGCGGGCCAGGGTGTACTCGCGGCTCGTGTAGTGGCGGCCGAAGCGGCGCGAGTCCATCTCCCACGTGTCGAGGCCGGGCCGTCCGTCGATGATCCACTCGGCGACCAGGCGCCCCATGCCGCCCGCCCCCGCGAGGCCGTGCGCGCAGAACCCGGCCGCGACCCAGAACCCGCGCACCTCGCTGGGGCCCAGGATGAACTCGCCGTCCGGAGTGAAAGCCTCGGGCCCGTTGACCAGCCGCACGACTCCCGCGTCCTTGATCGCGGGCGTCCTGATGATCGCGTTCGTCATCAGCGGCTCGAATCGGTCCCAGTCCGGCTCGAGCAGCTTGCCGTTGAAGTCCGGCGGGATGCCGTCCATCCCCCACGGCGCCGGGTCGCGCTCGTAGCCGCCCATGATCAGGCCTCCCGACTCCGGCCGGTAGTAGACGAGCAGCGACGGGTCGCGCATGGTTGGCATGTCCAGGGGCAGACCTGATGGGGTGGTGATCAGGTATTCGTGCGCCATCGGGATGATCGGCACGTTGACCCCCGCGAGGCGCCCGATCTCGGTCGCGAACATGCCGGCGGCGTTGACGACCAGCTCGGTTTCGATGTCACCGCGGTCGGTGATGACGCGGCGAACCTTTCCCCCTGTGACATCGATGGCGGTGACCCTCGTGTCCTCGCAGATCTCGGCGCCGCGCCGGCGAGCGCCTTCGACGAGGGCGAAGGTGAGTTGGCTCGGATCGATGTACCCGTCGGTGGGGAGGTAGGCGGCGCCCAGGACGCCGTCGGTGGACATGGGCGGGAACATCCGCTGGGCTTCCTGCGCCGAGACCAGCTCCAGCGGCATGCCAAACGTCTTCGCCCATCCCGCCTGGCGTGCCAGCTCCTCCATGCGTTCTTGACTCGAAGCCAGACGGAGGGATCCGACCTCGCGCCAACCTGTCTCGAGGCCGACCTCCTGGCCCAGCGTCCTATACAGCTCGACCGAGTTCACCATCATCTGGGCCAGGCTGAGTGAGCCTCGCAGCTGGCCGACGAGTCCTGCGGAGTGGAACGTGGACCCGCTCGTGACGCGGGACCTCTCGACCAGAACGGTGTCCGTCCAGCCGAGTCGCGCGAGCCAGTAGAGGATCGCGGAACCGCCGACCCCGCCCCCGATGACGACAGCGCGCGCGTGCGACCTCACTGAACCACCGACAGCATCCTAGTCATTGATGAGGGCCGGACATTTCATCCGGCCCCCACCGAGCCTGGAGTCAGTCTCCGGTTTGCGCCGCCGCTGTGACCGCAGGCGTGGCGGCGGACCCGCGCTGAGCGATGAAGTAGTAGATCGCGCCGACGATGATGATCAGTCCCAGGGTCGCCTCGAACACCGGGATGTCGCCAATCGGGGAAGGGATGGTCAGGTTCGGCAACGCGCTGAGGGGAGGGTTCTGGCCTCCGGCTGCGGCGTTGCGCGGCCACAGGAAGTTGATCTCCATCGCGATGCCCCAAACCAGCGCCAGCACATTCACCAGGGTGCCCCAGTTGCCGAGCGTGAAAAATGCTTTTTCCTTCGGCCAGCCATGCAACCGCGCAATGAGAATCGCGACGTTGCCCAGGATGTAGGAGAGGTAGATCATCCCGGTGGCGCCGATCGCGATGGTGGCGGCGCCTGCGTAGTAGAGGAGAGGAAGGCCCGCCAGCACACCGATCACGATGCACGTGCCGATCGGCGTGTGCAGGGTTGGGCTCACCTTGTTGTAGAGCCGCCCGAGCGGGAGCTTGCCATCCCGACCCATGCCGAAGGCCAGTCGGATGGTGGAGGTCTGGATCGCGAGGCAGCAGACGTAGATGGCCGCGAAGACGACGAACAGGTAGAGGTTGGCGGCCCAACTGGGGAAGTTGGCCTCGATGATGGTCACGAGCGGGAACGGGTACTTGCCCGCTGCAGTGTCAGCCACGAACTTGTGGATGTCGCCGGGGATGGCGATCACAACCGCGAAGAGGAAGATCGCGCCGATGATCGCGGCGCCAATGATGGATGCGAGAACTGCCTTTGGGGCCTCGCGCCGCGGGTTCTTGGTCTCCTCGGCGAGCGTGCTCGCGGTGTCGAAACCATAGATGACGAAAAGCGACATGAACATCGCGCCCAGGAACGTCCCGGCCTGGGTCGAGAAACCGGACCCGAGCGCGCTGAAGTCACCGAATACCGCAACTGATTGGTGGTGGTAGAAAAGCAACAGGATAAGCGCGAACACCACCATGCCGAGGATCTCGAAAACGACGCCGGTGTTGTTAACGAAGGCGACGATCCGCACTCCGAAGATGCTCAACAGCGTGGTGCTGAGAAGCACCAGAGCTGCGACGTTGCGCTCAGTGGCGGCATCGTTGGTGATGTTCAGACCCAGGTTCTGCAGCAGCGGGATGAGGACGAGCGGGACGGTCGCGACAACCGCGGCCACGGTGAGAACTCCCGCAAACAGGTAGATCCAACCTGTGAACCACGCGTAGGTCTTGTTCGACAGGTACTTGGACCACTGGTAGACCGAACCGGCGACCGGGAAGTGGGAGCTCACCTCCGCGAAGTTGAGGCCGACCAGCAGCTGCCCGACCACGACGATGGGCCAGCTCCAGAAGAAGGCCGGACCTGCGAGTGCAAGGCCCAGGATGAAGAGAGTGAAGATGCCGGTGGACGGCGAGATGTAGGAGAAGGCGACGGCGAAGCTGGAGTAGACCCCCAGAGCCCTGCGCAGCTCCTGTTTGTACCCGAACCTCTCTAGGTCGCGTACGTCCGCGTGGTGTTCCTCGGTGACGCTCAAGTCCTTCCCTCCCTGAGTACGGCCGGCCGATCGTGAATTGCCGCGGACGCTATCACTCGGTTTCAGCCGCGTCAACGCGTGCGTATGACGCAACGATAAAGGTGGCCGGCACCCATCGGCGCCGGCCACCATGGGGTGAGCCGTTCTTACATCGACAGGATCGGTCGAACTTCCACGGCACCCATGTGGGCGGCCGGGCACTTGGCCGCGTACGCGACGGCCTCGTCGAGATCCTTGGCCTCGACCACGTAGAAGCCGACGATCTGGTCCCCGCTGTGTGCGAATGGCCCCGAGGTCGCCTGCGTGGCCGAGTTCCGGACGCGAACCGTCTTCGATTCCTTGGACCCATGCACGGGGTCGCCCGCCTTGAACATGCCCTTGCCATCGATCTCCGCGAAGTAGGTGTTGAAAGCTTCGTTTTGCGCGTCGAACTGGGCGCTACCCGGCGCCGGCATCTTCGATTCGTCGGCATAGAGAAGGTAGAGGTATTTCACGCTGACTCCTTTTCGCTAGACCACCCGAGGGTGGCGTGATTCGGACTTCGAGCGCTAGACGGGTTTCGCCTGGGCAAGCACCTGCTCGCGGGTCACACCTTGCATGTGGTGGACCTCCGAGGCGTGCTGCGTCACACCCGCGACGAGCTTGTCCTCGTCGTCGGTTTCCAGCACCCAACCGCACTCACACTCGACTCGCTTCTTCATCGCATCTCCTTGTGTCGTACCGGGCCGGCGGTAGGATCTTCGCCGGTGGGCTTTGGGGAATCTTTGGAGGGGTATTGCTAAGGATCTACCTTACCGGCGAGGTCCAGGCGGAGCGCGACGGGCGCCTTCTTCGCGAATCGAAGCTGGGCGGGCCGCAGGGACGCTTCGTTCTTGCCTACTTGGTGAGCGAGAGGAAGAGAGCGGTCACCCAGTCCGAGCTGGCCGAGGCGCTCTGGCCCCAGTCTCTTCCTGCTTCTTGGACGCTGGCTCTAAGCGCGATCATCAGCCGCCTGCGCTCGCGCCTGGCGACCCTGGGCCTGGCCCGCTCGCGTATCATCGGCAACGCGTTCGGCTGCTACCAGTTCACGGCGCCCGGCGAAACGTGGGTCGATCTCGAGGCTGCGCTCGCGGGAGTCGACGCCGCCGAGGGCTCGGTAGCGGCCGGCAACCCGCAGGGGGCTTACGGACCGTCTCTGATCGCAACGACCATCCTGCGGCGGCCATTTCTGCCCGGCGACGACGGGCCCTGGGCCGAAGGGCGCCGGGCCGTGCTTGCCTCCGCCCTCTTGAGAGCCCTGGATTGCCGGGTCGAGGCGTTGGCTGCAAACGGCGAGGTTGAGCTCGCACTGACGCACGCACGGGAGGCGGTCCTGTTGGAGCCCTATCGGGAATCGGGCTACCGGCGCCTGATGCGCATGCAGGCCAGGAACGGCGATCGCGGAGAGGCGATCCGGGCGTACCTGGAATGCCGGCGACTCCTCGAGGCAGAGCTCGGAGTCGCCCCCTCGGACGAGACCGAGGCCCTGTACCGCGAAATTTCGGGCTGACCCCACCCGCCCTGGGCCCGGCTCCTCGCCGGGCCTGGTAACAGAACGGCCAGTTCACGCGTACAACCGATGATGGAGAACGTGAGCGAGGACTGGCGATCCGCGGATCGCCTCCGGCGCGTGAGGGCCGGAGATGGCGCCGCGTTCGCCGAGCTTTTGGAGCCCGTCCTCGATCCCGCTTTCCGACTTGCTATGACGATGCTCAAAGACAGGTCCGCCGCGGAGGACGCCGTCCAGGAGGCGGCATTGAAAAGCTGGCGCAAGCTCGATCGGTTCCGATACGGCTCCGACCTCAGGCCATGGTTCCTCGCGATCGTGGCCAATGAGTGCCGGACCGCACGCCGCTCGCGGTGGTGGCAGGTGATCCGCTTCGATGATGCCGCGGCAATTGAGCCGCCCGTCGCGCCCGAACGGCCTTGGGCCGACCGTATCGACCTCGACGCAGCGCTCGACCGGCTGCCCAAGCAGCACCTGCTCGCTCTGACCCTTTATTACCAACTCGACTTGCCGATCGATGACGTGGCTCGGGTGCTCGGGTGCTCCACGCGCGCTGCCAGGCAGCGCATTCACCGAGCCCTGGTCGCACTGCGACCTGGCATGGCCATGGAGGTCGATGAATGACACCTGAAGAAAATGATCTGCGCCGCGCCCTGGAGGCGCGAAGTGGAAACCCTTCCCCCCAGTTTCGGGCCCGATTGTCGACGGCCCTGGCCGAGGGCAAGCCGGCCTCGAACATGCTGCCGGCCCTCGCCCTGGTCGCGGCGTTGGTTCTCACGTTCGCGACCGTCGGAGTGCTGCTGCTGGCGCGTCAGGCCCGAAGCGTCCGTCCGCCGACTCCTGTCAGCGTTGCGACCCCTTCGCCGACATCTCCGTCGACCGCCGGAGTCCTCGTCAAGCCAGCCCATCCGATTGTGTTGCCGGCGTCTGCGCAACTGAGCGCAGCTTCGACCAATGTGGTCTGGGCTCTCGTGGTCAACCAGTATCTGTACCGCTCCACCGATCGCGGCGCCACCTGGGAGCAGCGACCATTGCCGCCCAACACGGGAGGGTTTTCGCAACCTGTGATCTCGTTTGTGACTGACGGCGAGGGTTGGCTGAGCACAGGTGGTGCAGCAGCGACGCAGTGCAGTTTCGAGTCGACGGCTATGTGGCACACGACGGATGCCGGCGCGACCTGGCAGTTGCTCGGCTCGAACGGCATCCAAGGCTCCCAGTGCAAGAATGGCCTTTCGTTTGTCGATTCCAATCGCGGTTTCCTGGACGCGGGGGATCCAAATTTCGCCCCGGTCATCTACCGCACGACGAATGGGGGCCGGACGTGGACAGCATCCCGGCCCTTGCCGGATCCGCCCGGCTTCAAGACGCAGGCCGGTGGCTTCACCCTGCAGGCAGGACTTGTGCGCGCCTTCGGATCAACGCTGCTGGTTCCGGCGGTCGGGGCGCAATCCGGGGTCCAGGTGCAGTACGTATTCCGGTCGACTGACGGAGGCGCGACCTGGACCTACCTGCACACCGGGCCGATCGGGGACGGCACTCTTGCCTTGGTGACAGCATCGCGTTGGATCCAGTTGGCCAGTCCCGGCCTGACCCGTCAGACCACGGATGGCGGGGCGAGCTGGCACCTGTACTCCTCCGACTACTCACAGGCGGCGCCGGTCGCCCCAGAGATTGTTTTCGGCGATTCGATGGTCGGCTACGCGACCGTTCGCGGCGGCATCTCAAGAACGGTGGATGGCGGTCTCCACTGGACGTCCGTCCAGACACCGGGCACCGCGGTGAAGTCTTCGCCAAAGCCGGCACCGCCGTCGACAGCGACCGCGCTGCACCCCGAGTCAGTCACCTTTATCTCGCCCGAGGTCGGCCTGGTCATAGGCCTCTCACCTTGTGGCGGCGCTCAGTGCCTGCGGCTGGCGAAGACCGTCGATGCCGGCGTTCGCTGGACGTGGGTGACGAGCAACCTGTCCGGCATCTCCCCTGCCCATCAATGGCGGATGCGGTTTGCCGACGCTGAGAACGGGTGGATCTCTGGGCCACTCCTCTTCGCGACCCACAACGGGGGCCGGACATGGACCCGCATCGCGCTTCCCGGCCTGGGTTCCACATACGGCTCGGTGTCGGCTCTGGAAGCGGCGGACGGCCGAGTCTTTGCCGAAGTCGTCGAAGGGACCAACCAGAACTCGAGCGCACCCCCAGTCGTTCTGTTCAGCAGTAAGGTCTCAAGCAACTCTTGGCAAGGGGTGGGAAACGTCGCCAGCGGTTCGAGTGGCGAGATCTCGATCGCTCAAGGGACCATCTGGGTGATGCAGGGACATTTGCGACTCTACCGCAGTTCGGATGGTGTGAGCTGGCACAGCAGTCCGCAGCCATGTCCATCCAATTCCTACAACGGCGCGAGTGTTGCAGCTGCCACTTCGTCGCGTGTGTTCATCGTCTGCGCCGGTGCCGGGGCGGCAGGTTCAGAGGCCAAGACCGTGTACCTCTCCACCAATGGCGGCGCCAGCTACCTGCGGTTGGGTGACGCACCCCTCAGCGGCCAATTCGAAGAGGCGGCTGCCTCGCCACTCGGGGTCGCGGTTGCCGCGCTTTCCGGAGCCACTTACATCTACACCAGTTTCAACGATGGGCACACCTGGTCAACGACGCTGTTGCCCGAGAGTGATGGGCTTTCTGACCTGGGCTTCACCACCTCGACCCAGGGCGTCGTCATCTTTCACGGTGCCGCATATCCGCAGCTCCTTATGACCCGTGATGGTGGCCACACCTGGAAGGCGGTCGACGTCTAGCCGTCGTGACTCCAGAACTGCGGATGACGGTCGCCAATGGACAGCCATCAAGACACGCGGCAATTAATGAAGCCGACGGGCTAGCGGGTCGTGGGTACGGCCAGGCTGCGCAAGGCTGAGGCGAGCCACGCGCCGGTCAGGCCCAACAGCAGGCCCACCAGGCATGTCAGGATCACCGGCACCACCGCTTGACCGGTGAAGCCCATGATCGCGGCCAGGCTGCCCGCAGCCGGCCCGAGACCGTAGCGATTCTGCTCGGCGGCGAGCGGGAGTCCCCATCCAAGCAGACCGGCAACGGCGCCGGTCGGGATGGCCAGACGCGCCCGCGCAACCACGGCGCCGATGACGAGGCCGGCGGGGAAGGTGAGCCACCACGCCCCCATCAGGACCCCGATCAGCGAGATCGCCACACCGACGACCAACATGAAGACGAACCAACCACGACCCTTCATGGCTGCATCGTCCACGTCGCCGCTCCGGGTGATGAGGCCGCCTGGTCGGCGGATAGCATGGGCGCGTACAGGCCGCTCCACCACGTGTCGACCTTGTCCACGTACCAGACCGATGCCGGGTTCTCACTCTGGCCGCCCGGATAGATGCCGCTGAAGGTGTGGGTGCCCCAGTCGACGACCATCCTCCAGCTCGGGCCGTGCGTGGACGGAAAATCTCCGGCGGCAAGCGGGGTGTAAGCGTCGCCACGGTCGGCCCGCGGACCGTAGCTCAGGCCTGCGACCTGGGCCAGGTTCTCGAGCTCGCGGGTGTGGATCCTGCCCCACGTCCAAGAGGCGGGATTGGCGCCGAGCGTGCTCGTCAAGTT
>OCZT010003367.1_pt1 | contig 16339 bp, 12 predicted proteins | sample 1539031 | NCBI WGS metagenome assembly OCZT01 (sample SAMEA3539308, study PRJEB22396) | soil metagenome | biome: tundra; feature: field; material: soil | place: USA | collected 2010-05 | depth 0.15 m | reverse complement strand
GCTCTTGTCGCAATATTGCCTGTACCGCCACCGACCTGCGCGCCGATGCGTCCATTCGTGGTTACGTCCTCAACGGGGGCGACGTCACTGACGAGCGACGAGCCGCCAAGGACCTGGTGGCGGCGCGTGACTCGGCCCTGTCGGCGTCGAAGGCGAAGTCCGAATTCCTCTCCATCATGAGCCACGAGATTCGCACTCCCATGAACGGGGTCATTGGTCTCACCGAACTGCTGCTCGGCACGACGCTCGACGGTGACCAGCTGGAGTTGGCGTCGGGTATCAAGGTCTCGGCGGAGAACCTGCTCGCGATCATCAACGACATTCTCGACTTCTCCAAGATCGAGGCCGGGCATCTCGAGGTCGAAGAGATCGTCTTCAACGTGGAGAGCGTCGCCGACGACGTAGGTCGCATTCTGGCCGGGTCCGCGGCCAATAAGGACCTCGAGCTACTCGTTGACGTGCACCCCGATGTGCCCGAGCACCTGATGGGCGACGCCGTGCGCATTCAGCAAGTGCTGCTCAACCTGGCGGCCAACTCCGTCAAATTCACGTCCACCGGCGAAGTCGTGGTGCGCGTGAGCGTGGTGCACGAATACCGCGACCGCGCCGACGTTCGCTTCGAGGTCATCGATACCGGCATCGGCATCGCGCTCGACGACCAGCAACGTCTCTTCGGCGCCTTCGCCCAGGCGGACTCCTCGACGACGCGCAAATTCGGCGGCACCGGACTGGGTCTCGCCATCAGCCGCCAGCTCGTGGAGCTCATGGGTGGCGAGATGAATCTGGAATCCACCCCGGGCCACGGCTCGCGCTTCTGGTTCGATCTGTCCTTTCGTCGCGTTGACGCGATCCAGGATGACGACGCCCACAACGCAACATTGGACGGTCGCCGCGCCCTCGTGGTCGACGACAACGCGACCAACCGCATGATTCTTCGCCGTCAATTACGCTCCTGGGGTGTCGAGGCCGTCGAGGCCTCGAGCGGTGCCGAGGCGATTGCCCTGGCCGCCGTGGCGGCACGTGAGGGCCGCGAATTCGACATCGGCGTGCTGGACCTCAACATGCCCGAGATGGACGGCATCGAACTGGCGGGCCTCTTGAAGGCCGACCCCACCACGGCCAACACGACCTTGTTCCTGTTGAGTTCTTCCGGCGAGCGTCTGGGCGTCAAGGAGACGAAGATGAAGGGCTTCGCGGCGTCACTGACGAAGCCCGTTCGCCAGTCCGAACTCTACGATTGCCTCATCACGTCATTGAGCGACGAGGACATCTCGACCCTGGAGGCGATCGCGGAAGCCCACGACCAGTCCGGTGAGGCGCGCGGCAACATCCTGCTCGTCGAAGACAACAAGATAAACCAATTAGTGGGCTCGAAAGTGCTCGCCAGGCTGGGCTATCACTTCGACATCGCCAGCCACGGTGGCGAAGCGGTGCAGGCGGTCATGCTCAATCACTACGACGCCATCCTCATGGACTGCCAGATGCCCGAGATGGACGGCTATGAAGCCACCGCGCACATCCGGCGCTGGGAGGGCAACGCTCACCACACGCCCATCATCGCTATGACCGCGGCCGCCATGGAGGGCGACTGCGAGAAGTGCCTGGCGTCGGGCATGGACGACTACATCACCAAGCCCGTGCGACCCGACGTCATCGCGGCGGTGATTGAGCGTTGGGTGAAGTCCAACGCCAATACCGCGACCGTTGCGGTGCCGGTTGACGAGGTCCCGGCACCGTCACCGTCACCGTCTCTCGAATCGGTGACGCCGCGCACCACGGTCGAAGAGCGCGAAGTCCTCGACGTGGGTCAGATCGGACTGTTGCGCAGTCTCGACAACGGCGAGGGAACGGTTCTCGCCGAGGTCATTAGCCAGTACCTCGATCAGTCCCTCGCCCAGCGCGACGCCCTGGCGGACGCTTTGGCCGCGGGCGACGCTTACGCCATCGAGCGCTCCGCGCACTCCCTGCGCGGAGCCAGCGCCAATGTCGGGGGAGCACGCCTCGCCGAGATCTGCGGCGAGCTTGAGGCACTCGGCCGGGCCGAGGCGGTGGCGAGTGCGGCACTGTTGTTTGAGATGTTCGATAACGAGTGGGGGAAAGTCTGCGACGCGCTCAGTCACCTCGTGGTCAGGGCGTAACGTGCGGATTCTCGTAGCTGACGATGACGCCACCAGTCGCGTACTGCTCAAGGCCATGGCCTCCAAGCTCGGCCACGACTGCCTGGTGGCGAGCGACGGGTCGGCCGCGTGGGAACTCCTGCAGAGCGGGGACATCGACGTCCTGCTCACTGACTGGATGATGCCCGGCGTCGACGGGACCGAGCTTTGTCGTCGCGTGCGCAACAAGATCAAGGACAACTACACCTACATCGTCCTCGTGACGGGACTGGCGGACCCCGAGCAGATCTTGGAGGGTATGAACTCCGGTGCCGACGACTACATCGTCAAGCCCGTCAATTCCCTCGACGTGCAGACCTGTCTGGTGGCGGCCGAACGCGTGACTTCGCTGCACCGCCAGGTTCACCAAGTGCGCGCCCAGCTCGAAGAGGCCAATCTTGAGTTACTGGGGCGTTCGTTGACCGACTCGCTCACGAACCTCGGCAATCGCCGCCGGATGGAAGAGGACCTCCTCAAGGTTCACGCCCGGGCGCTGCGCTCGCAGAATTCGTACTGCGTCACAATGTTCGACATTGATTACTTCAAGTTCTATAACGACCATTACGGCCACCCGGCGGGCGACGAGGCCCTGCGCCAAGTGGCCAAGTGCCTGAACCGGGTAGTGCGTTCGGGAGAAAGTGTCTATCGCTACGGCGGCGAGGAATTCCTGCTGGTGATGCCCAATTGCCGCGTCGACGACGCGATTGCCGCCGCGGAGCGCGTACTGCACGCGGTCAATCTCATCTCGATTCCCCACGAGGCTCGTGCCACGGCGCCGCCCATCATCACTCTGAGTGCCGGCGTTGCCTGCCACACGCCGGATTCGGACTTGGCGATTCATGATCTCATCGAACACGCCGACCAGGCGCTCTATTCGGCGAAGCTCTCCGGGCGCAATCGCGTGCGCGCGGGCGTGCCGATCATTCTCGAAGTCAATGCGGAGCCCCTGATCCAGCACTGACGGGGTTGGCGATGGCTAATCGGGGGCCCGCGAGGCTCGTGCGACGTCATAAAGGTCTTTTGTAACCGCTGTTTCGTGGCGATGGCGGGTCACGCTGGGTTACGTTCGAAACGTGGTTCCACTTCTGCACATCCGGCTCTTCATGACGGACCCGAGCACACCGATGTTGTGCGCGTCAGTCCGTCGTTGAACGGCGCGGTGACGCAATGTTCCAGGTGCGAATCCATGGTCGGGGAGGCCAGGGAGTAGTCACGGCGGCCGAGATCCTCTCCGTCGCCGCCTTTGACGAAGGCCGCCAGGCACAGGCCTTCCCTAGTTTCGGCTCTGAACGAACGGGTGCTCCCGTGGTCTCCTACTGTCGCATCGACGACAAGGAAATCCGCACCCGCGAACCGGTCATGGTTCCCGACGCCATCATTATCCAAGACGCGACCCTGATCAATCAACTCGACCTCTTCTCGGGACTTTCGCCGGTGGGATTCGTCCTCATCAACACCTCACGGACCTTCGACGAGCTGGGTCTCTCGGACCTCTTCACGCGTTTCCCTCGCGAGCACCTGATGACCTGCCCGGCCACCGAGATTGCCCTCGAGCACCTCGGACGGCCGCTGCCGAACGCGGCATTGTTGGGCGCGTTCGCCGCACTGACGAGTGAGATCACTCTCAGTGCCGTGCAGATCGCCATTCGTGATCATTTTGCTGGCGCGGTGGGCGAACGCAATGCCGAGGCGGCGGCCGCCTCATTTGACGTTATCATGAGGTTCAAAGAGGAGTTCGCGCGTGCTGCGACAAATTGAAGGTTCGCGAGCGGTGGCCGAGACCGTGGCGCTGTGTCGCCCCGAAGTCGTCTGCGCCTATCCGATCTCGCCCCAAACCCACATCATCGAAGCGGTCGGCGTCATGGTGAAGGAGGGGCGCCTGGCGCCCTGTGAATTCATCAACGTCGAAAGTGAACTTGCCGCCATGTCGGTAGCGATTGGCGCGTCGGCGACGGGCGCGCGTGCCTACACCGCGACGTCGAGTCAAGGCCTGCTCTACATGATGGAGGCCGTCTACAACGCCGCGGGCCTCGGACTGCCCATTGTGATGACTCTCGCCAATCGAGCGATCGGTGCGCCGATCAATATCTGGAACGACCACAGCGACGCCATGGCGGTGCGCGACTCGGGCTGGATTCAACTCTTCGCCGAGACCAATCAAGAGGCCGCCGATTTGCACGTGCAGGCGTTTCGCTTGGCCGAGGAGCTCTCCGTGCCGGTGATGGTGTGCATGGACGGATTCATCCTCACTCACGCCGTCGAAGGCGTCGACATTCTTGACCAGTCGACCGTGGACGAGTTCCTGCCCCCCTACGATCCTCGTCAGATCCTCGATACCGTCAGTCCGGTGTCCATCGGTGCGATGGTCGGACCCGAAGCATTTCTCGAAGTCCGCTACCTGGCCCACCTTCGTCAGCTGGACGCGCTTCACCGTATTCCGGTGATCGCCGCAGATTTTTCGGCGGCCACCGGACGCCATAGTGGGGGACTGGTCAATTCGTACCGCACCGACGATGCCGACACCATCATCGTCGCCATGGGCTCGGTGCTCGGCACCATCAAGGACGCCGTCGACATCCGCCGCGACGCGGGCGAGCGCATCGGCGTCGTGGGCATCACGTCGTTTCGCCCCTTCCCGTCGGTGGCGGTGCGACAAGCGCTCAGTCACGCCCCCCAGGTCGTCGTCCTCGAGAAAGCGTTTTCCATCGGACACGGGGGAGTGCTCGCCACGGACGTGGCGATGGCGCTGCGGGGAACGAACTGCGTCGTTCGTGAGGTTGTCGCCGGACTCGGTGGTCGGGCCATCACCCGTCAATCCCTGGAGAAGCTTTTCTACAAGGCCAGTCAAGGCGAGCTCGGCGCCTTGTTGTTCCTCGATCTCGACGTCGACGTGGTGGATCGTGAGATCGCAAGAATGAAGACGACGCGTCACTCGGGACCCTCGGCGGAGAATGTCTTGCGCGACCTCGGGGCGCCGCGAGTGATGGGGCAGGCACGATGACCAAGCGGCCGATTCGTTTCTATCAAGTCGGTAGTTTCGCGGTCGGCAATCGACTGCTCAGCGACGACGAGCGCACGGTGCAGTCCGACGCCGAGCGCACCAATTCCCTCGACTCGGGTCACCGAGCCTGTCAGGGCTGCGGTGAAGCCCTGGGCGCGCGTTACGCCCTCGACGCCGCGATGCGCGCCACGAACGGACAAATGGTCGCGGTGAATGCCACGGGCTGTCTCGAAGTGTTCTCGACGCCCTATCCCGAGACCTCGTGGCGCATCCCCTGGCTGCACTCGCTCTTCGGCAACGCGCCGGCCGTGGCGACGGGAGTCGCGGCGGCCCTGCGCGTCAAGGGTAAGACCGACGTGCGCGTGGTCGGACAAGCCGGCGACGGAGGAACCGTCGACATTGGATTTGGTTGCCTGTCGGGCATGTTCGAACGCAATGACGACGTGCTCTGCATCTGTTACGACAACGAGGGCTATATGAATACCGGCGTGCAGCGCTCCGCCGCCACACCTCCCGCCGCTCGCACCGCGACGACCGATGCCGTGGGCCCTCAGCCCGGCAACACCTTTGGCCAGGGCAAAGACTTGCCGCGAATCGCCATGGCGCACGACATCGCCTACGTCGCCACGGCAACCGTCGCTGACCTGCACGACCTCGAGGCCAAGGTGGAGCGGGCCATGCATTTTCGTGGGGCTCGGTACCTGCACATCCTGGTCCCGTGCCCGCTCGGCTGGGGCTCGGCATCCAATGAGACCATCCACTTGGCGCGCCTTGCCCAGGAGACCGGCCTCTTCCCGGTCTTCGAAGCCGAATACGGCGTCGTGACGTCGGTGTCGAAGATCCGCCGTCAGACTCCGGTGCAGGAGTACTTGGTACTCCAGAAGAGATTCGCCCACCTCTTCGGGAAGAATCCGCGACCCGAGATCGTGGTGCATCTCCAGGAGATCGCGAATCGCAACATCGAGCGCTACGGACTGATCGACAAGGAAACAGTGCATGCGGCGCGTCACGCCGCGTCATTCGAGGTGCCGGTATGAACAAGCGACCATTCGCCATCACGCTCGACGTCGGATCGAGCCGTGCGAACCACACCGGTTCGTGGCGCGTCGAGCGACCGGTCTACGTGGACCGCCTTCCCCCGTGCAACAACGCGTGTCCCGCCGGAGAGAACATCCAGGGCTGGCTCTACGAAGCCGAGTCCGGCAACTACGAAGGCGCCTGGCACCAGCTCGTCGAGGAGAATCCCTTCCCGGCGATTATGGGCCGCATCTGCTTTCACCCGTGCGAGACGGCGTGTAATCGCGTCCAGGTTGATGAGGCCGTGGGTATCAACGCCGTGGAGCGGTTCCTCGGCGACTACGGTCTCGAACACGGTCTCGCGCTCCCGCCAGCCGGGCCGGACTCCGGCAAGCGCGTGCTAGTGGTGGGGGCCGGTCCCGCGGGATTGAGCGCCGCGTATCACCTGCGTCGTCGGGGTCACCAAGTACGTTTGGTCGACTCGTCGCCACAACTGGGCGGGATGATGCGCTACGGCATCCCGGCGTATCGGCTGCCCCGTGACGTCCTGGACGCCGAGATCGCGCGCGTGGTGGACATGGGCGTGGAAGTACTACTCGACTACAACGTCGAGGACATCGAAGTCGAGCGCGAGAGCGGTCGCTTCGGCGCAATCTTCTTGGCGGTGGGAGCTCAACTCGGCAAGCGGGTCAACGTCCCCGCGGGCGACTCCGCCAAGATTCTTGACGCGGTGTCGTTCCTGCACGACGTAGCCGACGACAACCCGCCGCTCCTGGGCCGTCGCGTCGTGGTCTACGGCGGAGGCGACACGGCCATGGACGCGGCGCGTACCGCACGACGACTGGGCGCGACCGAAGCAGTCATTGTCTACCGACGTAATCAAGCGCAGATGCCGGCCCACGGTGAAGAATTCGAACAGGCCCTGGGCGAGGGCGTGACCATGCGTTGGCTCTCGACCATTAGCCAGGTGGACTCGGGAACGATTGTCATTGAGAAGATGCGCCTCAACGAGGAGGGCTTTCCCGAGGCCACCGGCGCGTTCGAAGAACTGGGTGCCGACGCAGTGGTGCTGGCGCTGGGCCAGGACACCGACCTCTCCTTGCTGGCCAATGCCCGCGATATCGAAGTCGACGACGGCTCGGTCCACGTGGGGGCGACCCTCATGACGAAGGGACGAGGGATCTTTGCCGGGGGAGACGCGGTTCCGACCGAGCGCACGGCGACCGTGGCGGTGGGTCACGGAAAGAAGGCGGCGCGCAGCATCGACGCCTACGTTCGAGGTGAGGCGCTCGTTGTCGACGTGAAGCACGAGCTGGCGACTTTCGAGAAGCTCAACACCTGGTACTACTCCGACGCGGAAAGGACCCAGCGACCCGAACTGGAGAAGGTGCGTCGACAAGACAACTTCGAAGAAGTCGTCATGGGACTCACCGAGCGAAACGCCCTCTTTGAGGCCCGCCGGTGCATGTCGTGCGGCAACTGCTTCGAGTGTGACAACTGTTTCGGCGTATGTCCCGACAACGCGGTGCTGAAGTTGGGTCCTAACGGCAAGTACGAGATCGACCTCGATTTCTGCAAGGGTTGTGGTATCTGTGCTCACGAGTGTCCGTGTGGCGCAATCGAGATGGTCCCCGAACTCATCTAGGTACATCACAATTTGAATCTTCAAACTGAGATCGCGAGAAGTGACATCTCGAGCTCAGTCTCCCTATTGTTTTAACGGCGCCTGATTCTGGTCGGACGCCCTGGACGAAGGGAATATCGATGAACGTCCTATTCATTGGCGGCACGGGGATCATCTCCACCGCGTGCGTGTCCGCGTCCCTGGATACGGGCCATCACGTGTGGACGCTCAATCGCGGCCTCTCGAAGCTGCCCCCACAAGTGTCACCGGGCCACGCGCTTCTCGCGGATGCTTCCGACGCGGTTCAGGTCCGCGAAGTGCTCGCGGGTCTAAATTTTGACGTCGTGGTCCAGTGGACCGCGTACGTTCCCGCCCAGGTCGAGCTCGACATCAGCCTCTACGCCGACGCCGGGCAGTACGTCTTCATCAGTTCGGCCTCGGCCTACGAGAAGCCGCCCGCGCACTGGCTCGTCACCGAGTCCACGCCGCTGGTGAATCCCTTCTGGCAGTACTCGCGCGACAAGATCGCCTGCGAGGAAGTACTCATGAAGGCGCACCGCGAGTCGGGCTTTCCCGTGACCATCATCCGACCCTCCTTGACCTACGGCTTCTCGCAGATCCCGGTGTCGATCGGTAGTTGGGAAAAGCCCTTCACCATTGTCGAGCGCATGCGTCGAGGAGCCAAGATACTGGTGCCCGGTGACGGGACCAGTATCTGGACCCTCACGCACAACACCGACTTTGCGCGAGGCCTCATTCCACTGTTCGCCAATCCCCAGGCCATTGGCGAGGATTTTCACATCACGTCAGATGAGGCACTCACCTGGAATCAGATTTACCGGCTGGTGGGGGATGCGGCCGGCGTCGAGCTCGACGTGCTGCACGTGCCCTCGGACGCCGTCGTTGCCGCGGACCCCGAGTTGCTCGGGACACTCTGGGGCGACAAGTCCAACTCCGCGGTGTTCGACAACTCGAAACTCCGTGGCGTGGTCCCAGAATTTGATGCGGTTGTGGCGTTCGCTGACGGAATCCGCGAGACCGTCGAGTGGTTCGACGCCGATCCGCGTCGCCAAGAGATCGACCACGAGGCGAACGTCTTCTGGGATCACCTCGCGTCAATCTACGACGATGCCCTGGCCTCGGCCGCAATGTTGCGACAGCCCCTCTAGGGTCAAGCCGTTGTCCGCGCCGGTGACGGATCCGCCTCTGGCCGTGGCCGTGACTCGCGTCGACCTATCATTCGTCGGACGGTCCAAGGGGGAATATTATGACGCGGGGACTCCAATGGGGCGTGCCCATCGGGTTGTTGGTCGGAGTGGTGACCATTCTCTTTCTTCACGCGCACAAGGTCCACGGGCCACTGGGCGGACTCGTGGCAGCGGGAATCACCGGTCTGGCCATTTTTTTGGTGAGTCAACTGGTGGATCGCCGCGGGCGTGACCGACGAGATCGCTAATTGTTGCGGGCCTTTGGCAGTGCGAGAAAGAAATTGACAATCGGCATTTCCCACGCGTCCGCTAATCAGGGTGTATCTTCCTGAAAGAGGACTTCAATGGAGTCCATTATGGGGGGAATCATGGCGAACAGCGAAGTTAGCGATGTCGGCGACGTTAGCCACGGCGAAGACGCACGAATGGTGGCGTTGGGCTACCGCGAAGAGCTCAAGAGGGTGTTGTCGTTCTTCGACAACTTCTCGGTAGCTTTCAGCTATCTCAGTCCGATGGTGGGCATCTACTCGCTTTATGCGCTGGGTCTGGGAACGGGCGGGCCGCGTTACATCTGGACGATTCCCATCGTCGTGGCCTTCATGACGTTGGTTGCGCTGGTCTTTGGAGAACTCGCGAGCGAATACCCGCTCTCGGGAGCGCTCTACCAATACGGCAAGTACAACGTCGGGCCCCGCTACGGCTGGTACGTCGGCTGGATCTACGGCTTCGCACTGTTGGCCACGGTTGCCTCGGTCGACTCGGGCGCGGTGCTCTACATCGTGACCCTCGTCAATCTCTGGTTCAAGACGCACCTCGATCCTTCCAATCACGTGACCATCTTCGTCATCGTCGGCGTCTTCATCGTCGTCTCGGGGATCTTGAACTCGGTGGGAGCAAAGATCATGGGTCGGGTGGCCAACATTGGTGTGTACGTCGAAACCATTGGCACCTTTGGCGTGTTCATCGCGCTGGCCATCCACGGTTTTCACCAAGGGTTCGGCTTCTTGTTCTCCACTCAGCACGTCCAGCAGGTCGCCGAGAATCCCTGGGGTGTCAACCTGGCCGGCAACTGGTGGATCGGGGCGGCCCTCGTCGCCGTCCTGGCCAACGCGTACATTTTCTACGGCTTCGAGTCGGCGGGAGACATTTCTGAAGAGACCATTGACGCGCACCAGGAAGTACCGCGCGCCATGCGTGGCGCCATCCTCTACGGTGGCATCGCCTCATTCGTTCTGGTCCTGGGTCTGTTGCTCGCGACGCCGAAGGAGGGTATCAAGGGCGTGGTGGCGGGAGGCATCCCGGTGCTCTTCGCGAGCCTGCCGAGCTTCTTGACGGACTTCTTCCTCGTGATGGTCGTGATCGCCTTCTTCAGTTGCGGCACGGCGGTCCAGGGCGCCGGAGCGCGCGTGGCCTACGCCTTGGCGCGCGACGGTGCGATGCCCGGCAGCAATTGGCTCAAGAGGGTGTCGCCGCGATTCAAGACTCCCGCCAATGCGGTGCTCGTGGGCGTCATCATTCCGTTCCTCTTCATGCTCTTGGTGCTCGTCAACCCGAGCACGCCGGTTCACATTCTGTGGTTCACCTACCCCGCCAAAGTCAACGCCCTCTTCGCGCTGGTGTCGTTCGGGGTGTCGGGCATCTACCTCTCATTCTTCTTGACCGTGCTGGGCGCCTTCATCGCTCGCCGCCGCGGGTGGGTGCCGAGTGGTTCGTTCACGCTGGGCAAGTGGGGCATGCCCGTGACGGTCACGGGATTGGTGTATCTCGGCGTCATGTTCATCAACATCTGCTGGCCGAGCTCGCTCGCCAGTGGTCGCGCGCTCTTCAACTATGGATGGATCACGCTGCTGGTCATGGCGGTCATCGTGATTGCCGGTGCGCTCTATGAAGTCATCGCGCGCCCGGATAAGAAGATTGCTCAGCACCGCGTCGAAAATATGTAGTCGGCTCCGGTAGTCCGGGACGAAGTTTCGGGTCACCGGTCGGCGAATCAAGGCGAGCACGGCGTCGAACATAACGTGCGTCGGACGTTGTGGTGAGCGAGGCGTCCGCGATCGTCACGGTCCACTGGAGGGGTCGACTCGCCCCTATTCATCGCGTGATGGCCGCTGCGCGACAGAGGATCGCCGCATTTGAAATACCTCTCGGGGGATGGGAACTCGGCGAGGTCGCATCCCCCGAGTGGCGCAGACTCGCTGAATTTCTTTAGCGCAGTGCCGCTTCAATCTCCGCGACGTCGTCGTCGAGTTCGGCGACTCGCCCGCCTGCTTGAAAAATGTCCTACGACTTATTGGTTCCATGATTCCTCCTGTCGGGTCTTCCTTTAATTCGTTCGGAGCCATCTCGGACGTGGATGTCGATGTCTTGAAGAATTGAGAGAGTTTTGGTGAACGACGAGCGCCCCGACGGAGTCGGGAAACGCCGCATTCACTCCCGGGGGTTCACGAGGCCTGTGGCAGCCTGGCGTGGTGAGTTCTTCTCAGTGCTAGGGGACTGCCGGCGTCAGGTCAATGGTTGACCGTGACGACTGACCCAGGGCGGGAGCGGTCGTGATCAATGACGTGCCCTCGACGTCGTCGGGCAATGTCCACCGGTGCTGTGAACTACTGGGGTAGGCACCACTGATTGGGCGCCACTATTCTCTCGATCGAGTCGGGCCCCCACGAGCCCGGAGCGTAGAACTGCACCGGCGGCGGATTCTCGAGTAACGGTGCCGCGACCTCCCAGAGTCGCTCGATCCCGTCTGAACGCGTGAAGAGGGTGCGGTTGCCGAGCATCGCCTCGAGGATCAAGTGTTCGTACGCCTCAAGGTTGTTGGCGGCTTGGTAGGAGTCCTTGTAGTGAAAGGTCATCTCCGCCGATTCGAGGTGCATCTGCGGGCCGGGTTCCTTGGTCATGAAGTGCGCGTGAATCGATCCCGGGTCGGCAAAGTCGACCACTAACTTGTTGCCCCGCCACGAGGAACGGTGATGGCTCTGGGGGAACAGTCGCATCACCGGTTCATCGAAGCCAATCGTGATGACCTGGCGGCTCTCGGCCAGGCACTTGCCGGTGCGCAGGTAAAAGGGCACACCCTTCCAGCGCGAGTTCTCGACCTCGACGCACAGGGCCACGAAGGTCTCGGTCTGGGAATCGGGGGCGACACCCTTCTCGCGACGATATCCCTCGTACTGCCCTCGTACCACGTGGCGCGGGTCCACGGGTTGGAGTGTCTCAAAAACCTTGTGCACCTCGTCGCGCAACGGTGCCGCCTCGAGTCGAGTGGGCTGCTCCATGGCGATGAAGCCGAGCACCTGAAAGAGGTGCGAGACCACCATGTCGCGAAAGGCTCCGGTCCCTTCGTAGAAGGCTCCGCGATTCTCGGTCGAGAGGGTTTCGGGCACGTCGATTTGTACGAAGCACACGTGATCGCGATTCCACAGCGGCTCGAACATGCGGTTGGCGAAGCGCAGCGCCAGAATGTTGTCGATTGACTCCTTGCCGAGGAAGTGGTCGATGCGAAAGACCTGGACCTCGTCGAAGTTGGCGATGATCACCTTGTTGAGTTCACGCGCGGAGGCCAGGTCAGTACCGAAGGGCTTCTCGCAGATGATGCGCGCGTTCTCGTTCAGCCCGCGGGTGCCGAGCATCTGGACCAGGGCGGCCACGGCGTTGGGCGGCACCGCGAGGTGATAGAGCCGTCGCACGTCGCCACCGATCTCGTTCTCGGCATCTTGCACGGCCTGGGGCAGACCCTCGGGATCGTCGGTGTCGGCCAGGGCGAAGGAGAGCGACTCGTGGAATTGCTCCCAAATCGGACCCTCGGGTTGGTGGGCGCTGAACTGGCCGATTGATTCTCTGGCGTAGTTGCGGAACGCCTCGGTCGAGACCTCGTGCCCGCGTGGCGCCGAAGCGATGATGCGGTACTTCTCGGGCATCAGGCCGGCTGACGCCAGGTGAAAGAGGCCCGGGATGATCTTTCGCTTGGCCAGGTCTCCCGTGGAACCAAAGAGCACGATGACGTGATTGTCGGGAATCTCGGCGTCGGGATGCAGGTGAGGGGAGTTCAAATGACAGCTCCGGGAGATGAAGATCGCACGATGTCACCAACGCCGACCAGCAACCGCGAGACCAGGGTGGGGGCGAAGAGCCCGTGGGCCACTATTCCCGCCGTGACGTCGAGTCGATCACTGAGTATCGCGGGCTTGCTCGCGTCGCCGTGGTAGTCAGCGAGACGACCCCCGTCGGAGCTGGGGTGGCCGTCTCGCAGGGACACCGGTTGGAGGTAGCGCATCGTCGCCGCCAGGCCGAAGTTCACCAGCTCCGGGGGCACCGGTGCGTGCAGTGTCTCGACCAATTTGGTGGAGTCGGCGATCACCACGAAGTACCCGGCGGCGCTGGCGACGATCTTCTCGCGCGTGTGGGCGCCGCCGCCGCCCTTGATCAGCCAACCTTCGCGCGAGATCTGGTCCGCGCCGTCGATGGCGAGGTCGAGCTCGTCCACGTTCTCGAAGGCCTCGACGTCGAGCCCGAGGGCCCGGACGGCGTCCTCGGTGCGCGGTGACGTGGCGACGTAGGTGACCTTCGCGTCGCGAGCGGCGAGTGCGCGCAGTAGGAACGCGACCGTCGAGCCGGTCCCGAGGCCCACGCGCATACCGTGTTTCACCATATCGGCCGCGGCCGCGGCCGCGAGGCCCTTCTCGTGGTCGCTGGTCATGTCGTGAGCGCCGCTCGGTCGGCCATCACGAGTGACTGCGCGGCGCGCACGCGTCCGGCGGGAATCGATTCGTCCCCCGCCAGCAACTGGGCCAGTGCGACGCGCGCGTCGGGGCCGCTGACGAGCCAGAGGATCTGTTGGGCGCGCGCGAGGGCGGGGTACGTCATGGTCATTCGCCGGCGTCCCTGGTAGGGCTCGGTCACTGCGACGAGCCGGTCGCTGATCTCGAGCACCGGGTCTCCGGCAATGAGCGACGCGGTGTGGCCATCGGGTCCTAGACCCAGGTGCACGAGGTCGAAGGTCGCCGGCAGTAATTGCGCATAGTTCTGGGCCGCCTTTTCGAGGTCGTCGGCCTCTACGTGCATGGGTTCGATCACCGCTGGCGCCGCGCCGAGGTTCTCGCGCAGTCCGGTCAGATTGCGATCGGAGTCGCCAGCGGGGGCGACGCGTTCGTCGACTTGAAAGAGCACTGTCTGTTCCCAGGGCACGTCCATCGTCGCGAGCTCGGCGAACATGCCCCACGGCGTCGTCCCGCCGCTGAGGGCGAGAGAGCAGCGGGCCGTGGTGTCCACGACCTGGCGGGCGACGTGCGCCACGTAGCGCGCGGCGGCGGCGTGCAGCGCCGCCTCGTCATCGTACACCCGAAGTTCGTGGGGCACGTTAGCCCTTCTTTTCGACGTGCCCGCCGAATTGCGAGCGCATCGCTGAGAGCACCTTGGCCGTGAACTCACCGAGTCCGCGCGATTCGTAGCGTTGCCAGAGTGCGGCCGAGATCACTGGTGCCGGCACCGACTCGTCGATCGCCGCCTGGACCGTCCAGCGCCCCTCGCCCGAATCCGAGACCTTTCCACTGAAGTCGGCAAGTTCCGGGGAACGGGCCAAGGCGTCGGCCGTGAGATCCACTAGCCAGGAACTGATGACCGAGCCGTGACGCCAGACCTCGGCGACCTCGGCGACGTCGATATCGAACGAATAGAACTCCGGAGTGCGCAGCGGCGACGTCTCGGCGTCGGGCTCTTGGGGGTGGTGGCCGACGTTGGCGTGCTTGATGATGCTGAGCCCCTCGGCGAGGGAGGCCATCATCCCGTATTCGATGCCGTTGTGCACCATCTTGACGAAGTGTCCGGCACCGTGGGGCCCGCACCGTAGGTACCCGTTATGGGCGGTCCCGCTGGTGGAACGACCCGGGGTGGGGGATCGACGATCAGGCCCGGGAGCAATAGTGCGAAAGATCGGGTCGAGGCGCGTGATCACGTCCTCCTCGCCGCCGATCATGAGGCTGTAGCCGCGTTCGAGGCCCCAGACCCCTCCGCTCGTGCCGCAGTCAACGTAGTGGAGAGACAACTTCTCGAGGTCGGCGGCGCGCGTGATGTCGTCCTGGTAGAAGGAGTTGCCACCGTCGATCACGGTGTCACCCTCACTGAGGTGGCCCACCAGTTCATCGAGGGTGGACTGGACGATTCCCGCCGGCAGCATCAGCCAGACGGTCCGCGGTGCGTCGAGCTGGGTGACCAGGTCCGCGAGCGACGATGCGCCCATGACGTCCTCACTCGCGAGACCCTGAACGACAGCGCTGTTGACGTCGTAGACGACGCAACGGTGCCCGTCGCGAACGAGTCGGTGCACGAGATTGGATCCCATCCGTCCGAGGCCCACCATTCCGAGTTGCATTGGCTCACTGGTCGCCACGGGTTTCTCCTTTGTTCTTGAGTGATCGGTACAGGGTAATCAGTGCGTTGGTCGATGAATCGTGCGCGAGATCAGGTTCGGACTCGGACGTGAGATCGGGGATGATCTTGACGGCGAGAACCTTGCCGAGTTCGACGCCCCACTGGTCGAAGGAGTCGATACCCCAGATCGTGCCCTGGGTGAAGACCGAGTGCTCGTAGAGCGAGATCAGACTTCCGAGCCACCGCGGCGTCAAGACTTCGCCGAGCAGCACGTTCGAGGGTCGATTGCCTTGCATCACCCGGTGCGCCACCACGTGCTCGGGCGTGCCGTCGGCGCGTACCTCCTCGGCGGTCGTGCCAAAGGCCAGCGCCTGGGCTTGGGCGAAGACGTTGGAGGAGAGGATGTCGTGGTGCTCGCCGAGAGGGTTCAGGCTCTGGGCGAAGCCGATCAGGTCGACGGGGATGATCGACGTGCCCTGGTGGATGAGTTGGTAGAAACTGTGCTGGCCATTGGTGCCCGGCTCGCCCCAGTAGACCGGTCCGGTCGGGTAGTCGACGGGCGCGCCCTCGAGAGTGACGTGCTTGCCGTTGGACTCCATGGTGAGCTGTTGCAGATAGGCCGGCAGACGCTTGAGGTACTGCTCGTAGGGCATGACCCCGACGGTCTCGCAACCTAGGAAGTCGCGATTCCACACCGCGAGCATCCCCATCAGCACCGGCAAGTTCTCTTCGAAGGGCGCGGTGCGAAAGTGCTCGTCCATTGCGTGAAAACCCTCGAGCATCTCTCGAAATCTCGCGGGGCCAATAGCCAACATGGTGGACAGCCCGATCGCGGAGTCCATGGAGTAGCGGCCCCCGACCCAGTCCCAAAAGCCGAACATATTGGCGGTATCGATCCCGAAGGCCGACACTTTCTCTTCGTTGGTCGACACAGATCGGAAGAGCACACGTCTGAACTCCAGTCACG
>OCZT010003366.1_pt1 | contig 16341 bp, 19 predicted proteins | sample 1539031 | NCBI WGS metagenome assembly OCZT01 (sample SAMEA3539308, study PRJEB22396) | soil metagenome | biome: tundra; feature: field; material: soil | place: USA | collected 2010-05 | depth 0.15 m | reverse complement strand
TTCCGATCTGCCCCATGTGCTCGTCGGGGGCTTTTCTTAATTTCGGTCATACATCGCCCCGTATCCGCGCCTCCAAGGTATGGTTGAACGATGTTCCCGCTTATGGAGGCATTGCCGCAGTAGATTGTTATCTCGGGGCGACGGAAGTAGTAGAGGGAGATCCGCTCAATAGCGTTTATCCCGGAGAATTTAATTACGGAGGTGGCCATGTCATAGAAGACTTAGTTGCCGGAAACGCGGTTAAATTACGGGCTGAAGGTTATGGGACAGATTGTTATCCCGCAAGAAAATATGAAAAAAATATTACAATTCATGATTTAAAGGATGCTATTTTATTTAATCCGCGCAACGCCTATCAAAATTATAACTGTGCCGTTAATTTATCCGACACAACAATTTATACTTATATGGGAATGTTGCGTCCGCAGATGGCCAACGCTGCTTATGCAACATCAGGACAGTTGAGTCCTTTATTGAACGATCCCTATTACAGGACAATCGGCGTTGGTACACGAATATTTTTAGGTGGGGCGCAAGGGTTCGTTGCCTGGCCGGGAACCCAGCACAATCCCAACGTTCTGCGAGGTGCCAATGGCGTCCCTAAGCAAGGTGCCGGTACAATTGCTGTTGTGGGCAATTTGAAAGAAATGATTCCGGAATGGTTAATCGGAGCGAGCATACTGGGTTACGGCGTTTCATTATTTGTTGGCATAGGCATTCCAATTCCTATTTTGGATGAAGAAATGGCTCGCTTTACCGCAGTTAAAGATGAAGATATCTATACTCAAATTTATGACTATGGTATGGATTATCCCAAAGGAGTAGCCAAGCCTTTAGCGGAAGTCAGTTATAAGGATTTGCGCAGCGGTACAATCATCATCAATGGGACAAAGGTTATAACCGCGCCTCTTTCCAGTTATTATAAGGCGAGACAAATCGCCAATATTTTAAAGGAATGGATTGAATGCGGTAAGTTTTTACTTGGTGAGCCGCAACAGATATTGCCTTCCGCGGAAATTTAATACCAGTTCTAAATCAAAGCGCTATCTTTGTTGGCAGCGTCGTCTCCTCCTTGCCGCCTCGATATCATCTTTGATTTAGAAATGGTATAACTTCTGAAATAATTGTTCCTTTCTGTTGTATCATATTGTTTATTCAAGGTATTATGTTTTGTTTTGTCAATAAATTAAATATATACCTGTTTTTTAAATGAGTAATATTGATAGTCTTGCAAAAAGTCCACAAATCGTCATACCGGCGGAAGCCGGTGTCCAGAACATATTGAAGTTACTAGACATTCCGGATCAAGTCCGGAATGACAAAACATGGGTTATCCGACTTTTTACGGGTTCATCAATATTAATTAATATTAAAGAATATTAAACATTATTAAATTATTTTCTTGACTTTTATTTTAAATTAATGTTTTTTAATGAATAAGTGAGGTGTCTCTTTAAATTATGGCAGAAAATATACAGAAAAATAAAGTGAAAATATTTCGAGAGGCTATTCCTTTAAGTATAGCTGAGCTGGCAAGGAAAGCAGAATTGACGCCGCAAACAATTGCGAAAATGGAGAAGGGTTTGTCTACGAGAAAAAATTCGGAATTGAAAGTGGCCAAGGCACTGCAGAAGCAATATGAAGAAGTATTTCCTTGAAGAGGCGATGGATACATTATAATTAGTGAGGAGGGATTGCTTACTCATGAAGATAGGCAGGTATCTCGTTGTTTTTTTATTTTTAATGGCGCTTTTGATAGCGTTTGGTAATCGGGGAATTGTTGATAATTATTTGATGAGCAAGCGGCTAGCTCAGTTGAATTCACAAAATGGTATGATAGCAGCAGAAAGCGATGAATTAAAAAGGAAAATACTTTTGTTACGTGGTGATTTGACCTACATAGAATCAATAGCCCGCAACGAATTAGGTATGGTTAAAAAAGGGGATGTTGTTTATCGACTGGCAAAATGAGCCCAGAGAGTTTTCAGACAATAGAAATATAACGGTGTTTAAATGTTAAACTTAAAAGATATTTTTTCTGGCACTAAGAGACTTGTTGGTTTGGATATCGGATCAAGTTCTCTAAAATTAACTGAAATCATCAGCACTTCTCATGGCCCTGTTCTGAACCGTTTCTTACAAATTCCTCTGCCAAAAGGTATAATAGTTGAAAGTGTTCTTACTGATGCCAAAATGTTGTCTTTAAGAATCAAGGAGCTCTTCCGTAATTCCGGCTGTAAAGGCAAAGGTATAGTCACTTCTCTTTCCGGTAATTCAGTTATTGTGAAAAAGGTAACATTTGCGCAAATGGATGAAACGGAATTACGAGATCTGATTCGTGATGAAGCGGGCAAGTATCTGCCTTTTGATAATATGGCCGATGTTAATTATGATTTTCAGATTTTGGGTGATAATGAATATAATCCAAATCAAATGGATGTCATAATCGTTGCTGCCAAGAAAGCTGATGTTAATAATTATTTTGATGCAATTACAGCTGCTGGTCTGGGCGTAACGATTATGGATGTAGATTCCTTCGCTCTGGAAACCATGTATGAGGCTAATTATGAATTTGAGAGCAATGAAATAGTAGTAATTATTAATATTGGGGCGAGCATCACCAATATTAATGTTATTAAAGGCGGAATGTCTATTTTTACGAGAGATTTTACAATGGGGGGGAACTCCATTACTGACGGTTTGCAGGAAAAATACAGAGTATCGTTTGAAGATGCGGAAAAAATTAAGGTGGAAGGAATTTCTGGCAGCAATCAGGACAATGCGGAACTTAATAGCAGTATTCTGGAGCTCGCCGAGCCGATTTGCGCAGAAATTGAAAGATCAATTGATTATTTTCGCTCAACTTTTGGGGGAGAATACATCAAGCATGTGTTTCTCTCCGGTGGATCGGCAAGAATTCAGGGATTGGCAGGGAATTTATCGCAAAGGTTAAATGTGGAGACGGAGCTAATCAATCCATTGTTGAAAGTCGGCTACAACAAGAGAAATATTGATGCTAAAAAATTGGACAGTATCAGGCCAATTGCCGCTTTGGCAATCGGGTTAGGTTTAAGGAAAATAGGTGATAAATGATTAAAATCAACCTTTTACCTTATCACGAAAAAGCAAAAAAGGAAAATATTTCCCGTCAAATATTTATTATTGCCGGTTCATTTATTTTTTTCATCCTTTTGCTGATTTATGTCCAGATTCAATTAACGTCTATGATTAGCAATTTGGCAAGTCAAGTAAAGGAAGCAGAGACTGCTCTTGCTGACTTAAATAAAAAAATCGGCGATTTAGAAAAGTTTAAAACCAATAAAAAAGAACTGGAACAAAAACTTGCTGTAATTCATACTCTGGAAGAAAACCGTTTAGCACCTGTAAAAACTTTAGATGATCTGGCCGCTCTTGTTCCTTCCAAAAATATCTGGCTAACTAAAATTACCCAAAAGGGTAATAATTTTAAGATTGAAGGAGTTGGTCGGGACAATATTGCTGTTGCCGATTTTATGAAAACTATTGAGAAATTTGAACCAATAAAGTCGGTAGATTTGGTCTCGTCAAAGAAGACAGAGATTTCCGGGATAACCTTACAGCTTTTTATTTTTTCATGTGTTATAAAAAAAGGATTTTAATTTATGGCCATTTCAATCAACGACATAAAAAAATTGTCACCTAAGGCCAAAGCGCTGATTATAATCTTGGTTATTTTTATAATTGGTTATTTAGATTATTTTTACTTTTTGTCTGATGCAATTGAAAATAAAACAAAATTAGATAAGCAACTAGAAGATATGCAGGGGCAAATTAGAGAAAAAGAAAAAATTACAATGCAAGTCAATAAGTATAAAACTGATGTTGCTGCGTTGAAAGAAAATTACAAAGTAGCTTTGCAAAAACTTCCCGACCAGCGGGAAATCCCCGGCCTTTTCCATTCTGTGGCCATGGCCGGCAGAGATGCGGGTATTGACTTTTTGTTGTTTGAGCCTAAAGCCGCGGTACCAAAGACTCTGGATAAACAAATTTCCAAAGAAGAACCCAAGACGGTGGCACTCTTAAAGCCTTCGGATCAGCGCCAAACCGAACAAAAACCGGTGGCCACAGCAACAAAACCCGCGGATGGTAAGAAACCTGCTACACCTGAACTTGAACCCTTTTACGAGGAAATGCCTGTAGGAGTGACGATTACTGGTTCTTTTCAAAATATCGTTTATTTTTTTGAAAAGGTGGCCAAGTTACCGCGCATCATCAATATTTCCGACATTACCATGGGGGAGAGAAAGGATGTTAAAGGACGGGGATATGTTATCACTACTTCTTGTACGATAAAGACATACATGTTTGTAGATAAAAAAGAAAAAATAAGTGAAAAATAAAATGAAATGTTTTAAATTTATTATTTTTAATATTTTTGTAATTATCCATACGGTCTTTATATTTGCTTATGCTGCGGAGACTAAAAATACTCCGGCATCCGTCCCTCCTTCATCTGCTGCGCCTGCCTCAGTTCAACCGCAAATCCAAGAGCAAGTGCAAGCAGAGAAAATGACAGACAGTAATTACAAATACTATCCATTAGGTAAACCTGACCCATTCCAGCCTTTCATTGATGTAAGTATTGCCACTAAAAAGAAAGAAGAAAAAAAAGTCTCAACTTATCCGCTGGAAAGGGATGAAATTGAAAAATTCAAACTGTCAGGAATTGTTGGTGATCATATACAGCGCTTGGCTATTGTTGAAATTATCGACGAAGGCAAGTTGAAATTCTACCCTTTGTTAAAGGGAACGCACATTGGTCTGCATAGGGGGAAGGTATTGGAAATAATGGCCGACCGTGTCATTGTAGAAGAACCCGATAAAAGTAAAACAAGAAGAATTATATTAAAGCTTCATAAAGAGAATGAGGTAAAACCATGAAAAAATCTTTATCCAGGATAATTCCTGTTTTTATAGTTTTTTGGATTTTTGTATATAATCCGGGGATTTCTCCATCTGCTGAAAATGCTGATCAAAGAAACACTCCGGATAAGAAAAGTGAGACAGCAGTAGCCAAAGCAGGATATTTGGAAAACGTATTGTTTGAAAAATTACCCGGTAAAGAAAGAATCCATCTTGTTGTATCTCAACAACCGGTAATTAATGTATCGACTCAGGCTGATGGCAGCCTGCTGGTTAAGTTAGAAAATATGTTTGCACCGGATAATCTGCGAGGTTCTTTGGGAGAAGGATCGCTAGTCAATATTCTTCGTGTCCAGCCGCTGCAACAATTATTAGATGGTAAACAATTTATATATTTAACTATTGACCTTAAAGAAAACGTTCCCTATGCGATAAGACAAGAGGAGAAAAATATTTTTATAGATTTTAATATCTCCAGCCTGGTGGAAAAGAAACCGGTTGAATTTTTGGTTGCGAAAGGAAAAAACAAGAAATCATCAGCGAAGAAAAAAGATGTGGAAAAAATAAGTGAGGAAACTGCAACATTCAGCGATGATGCTGACATCAATGAAGCAAAGCCGGCTAAAAAAATAATTTCCAAACGTAATACAGATAGATTGATAACCCTTGATTTTCAAGATGCGGACATAAAAACAGTTTTACGTTTAATGGCTGAATACGGAAATACAAATATAGTATCCGGCGATGATGTCAAGGGTAAAGTAACTTTGACCATAAAGAATACTCCCTGGGAACAAGCTCTGGACGCTATCCTGGATACACAGGGTTTAGCCAAAAAGCAAATGGGCAATGTTATTAGCGTTATGACGTTGGAAAGAAAGAAAAAAGATGAAGGTGATAAAGTAAAAGCCGAAGAGGATCAGCGCAAGGTTGAAGAGCAGCGTAAAGAAAGAGAATTAAAAATATTAGTCGATAAAGGTAAATTAAGACAGATACTGATTGAAGCGAAAATTGTTGAAGCAAGCGAGTTATTTGTCAGAAATCTTGGAATTCAGTGGGGTTTTGCCAATTCGCAATCAGTAGGTTCCTATGGTCTGGGTGTATCCGGTGGTTCCAATCCACTTTCCACTAATTCTCAAAAATTCTCTTATCCTCCTGAAATTACTGGGACGTCACTTAGCACAACTCCCTTGACTATGGCGGCAGTTAATTTTGCTGGGGCGGTAGCTTCGCCTACTTTAGGTCTTGTATTTGGTAACGCTCTTGGTTTTATCGAAGCCCAACTTTCTGCTATGGAACAGAATCAAACGGGGAAAATTATTTCTTCACCCAAAGTAGTGACTATGGATGGTGTTAAGGCTGTAATCAAGCAGGGCGATGAAGTTCCCTATGTTACTCCGGGAGCGGTCGGTTCTCCTGCCACTGTAACTTTTAAAGAGGCTGTATTAAAACTGGAAGTAAAACCGCAAATAACTGAAGAAGGCAAGATATCAATGGAAATAAAGGCTACCAATGATACTCCTGATTATGCCCAAGGCGCAAGTCTTGGAGGTAATCCTCCAATAAGAAAGAATGAAGTGGAATCAAAAATTGTTGTACAGGATGGAGATACCCTTGTTATTGGTGGCGTATCAAGAACGCAAGAAGATGAAACAGTAACCGGCATCCCTTGGTTTTATAAAATTCCGGTGTTGGGTTGGTTGTTTAAAACGGAAAATGTCAAAAAACAAAAAAGACAACTCTTGATTTTTATAACTCCAAAAATAATAGGAGGAGCGGGATTCCTTGGGGGATTGGAAAAAACTAAATAATAATTGTGATTTTTGTAAAACAGTTACAATGGAAGGTCTTTATAATTATCTAAAATGAATAAACTAATAATTGTAGTTTTACTTTGTTGCCAAATTGTTTTCTTTTCCTGCACCAATACTCCCTGGCACAAGGAACAAGCCGAAGTGTTTCTGAATAAAGGTATCTCTTTGATCGAAGCCGGTCAATTTAATAATGCTCTGAAGGAATTAATTGAAGCGAAAAAATACTCATCAGGAGATCCTAAAATCCATTATTATATGGGCATTGCATACCTTGGTAAAGGTTTGAGGGACAAAGCCATGGGTGAATTTAAAGAAGCAATTTCTTTAAAAGAAAACTATTCTGAAGCCCATAATTATTTAGGCACTCTTTATATGGATATGGAGCTGTGGGATAAAGCTATTGAAGAGTTTGACAAAGCCCTTGCTAATGATATCTATGATACGCCAACTTTTGCTCTTTATAATTCAGGCTGGGCTTATTATAACAAAAAAGATTATCAGCATGCTTTAATCAAATATCAGCAGGCTCTTAAAAGTGATCCGGGAACTATCTTGCGGCCGCAAATTGAAAAAAATATTGGTCTTATTTATTTAGATCAGTCTGATCTCTTAGAAGCTATCCAGCATTTTAAAAGAACAGTTGAATTATCGCCTTCTCTTTACGATGCCCAATTATTTTTGGGGGAGAGTTATTTGAAAATAAAAGATAAGAAAAATGCTAAAAAAGCATTCCAGGCAGTTATTAAATATTCCCCTCAATCTTCTTACGGTAAAAAAGCTAAAGAATATTTACAGTCCATAAAATAAACGTAACTACTCAGGTGGATAGGCTGTAGGCTGAAGACTGAAGACTGTTAGGAAAAAGCGGGGATACTGCGAATTTCGAAGCCATGTTTGGTACAAGAATCTACTGTTTCTTCGCCAAAGCACCTCAATCGCGCTCTTCTGGCCCCTTCAGCCTTCAGTCTAAATAGCTTCAGCCTGACTACGTGAGTAGTTACAAATAAACTTTCTATCCTGATAATGGTTAAGTGCGCATGCAACAGGAAAATAAAATCTTTCCAGGAAGAATCTCCCTTATTCAACGCAAGCTTTCCGATTTTAAAATCAATGCACTTATTTTTTTAAACATTATCAATATAAGATATTTATCCGGATTTACCGGCAGCGATGGCGTGCTGATAATTTGTCCGGATAGATCATTCATGCTCGTTGACGGCAGATATACAACTCAAGCCGCCCTTGAAGTTCAAAATATCCCGGTAATCGAATATAAGGATAAAGTTGAAGGAATCATTCAGGCGATCAGCGACCTTGGTTTAAAACATATCGGTTTTGAGGCAGTCTCAATGAGCGTAGATATGTATAATCAATTAACCAAACGTCTTGATGATGAGGTGCTCATAAATATTGGTGACGATCTTAAGTTTCTCAGGGCATATAAGGATGAAACAGAAATCTCATTGATGAAAAAAGCAGCGGCAATTTCGTCGGCAGCTATTTCCGCCCTCATCAGTGATATAAAACCAGGGTGTACTGAAAGAGAATTGGCGCTACAACTTGAACTTCACGCACGCGGAGCCGGCGCTGATCAACTCGCATTCGAGGCAATAGTTGCTGCGGGTGAAAATTCAGCGCTTCCTCATGCTCAACCAACTGATAGAAAAATAAAAACGGGCGATTTTATAGTTATTGATTTTGGCGTGAAGTATAAAGGATATTGTTCTGATGAAACATGCACTTTTGCTTTTGGGCAATTGACAGATCAGCAAAAGAATGCTTATCAAATAGTCAAGCAGGCGCATGATGATGCTATAGCGGCAATTAGAGCAAATGTTACTGCCAGTGCGATTGACCATTGTGCTCGTAGTGTTTTGGGAGAAAAATATGGCCAATATTTTCCGCACGGAACAGGTCATGGTGTTGGTTTGGAAGTTCATGAAGCACCGCGTCTTGCGCCTAATTCTCAAGATGTTTTAGAGGCACAAATGGTAGTTACAGTCGAACCTGGTCTTTACATTCCGGGGCTCTGGGGCATCAGAATTGAAGATACAGTTTTGGTGAAAGAAAATAGTTGCGAAATTTTTACAAAAATGGATAAACAACTTCTCATTATAAATTAAAAACAGAGGTTATGCTGTTATGAAGACATTTCCAGAAGATTTACTTTATAGTCGTGAGCACATCTGGGTGCGGGTTGACGGAGATATAGCTACTTTAGGTATCACCGATTACGCTCAGGAAAGTTTGGGCGAAATATTGTCTGTAGAATTTCCCGAAATTGATACTTATATAGAGCGTGATGAAGCGTTCGGATCCATTGAATCAACCAAAGCAGTAGTGGACTTGATCTCTTCGGTTAGCGGCACAGTTGTCAGTATCCATGAAGACGTTGCCGATGATATTGGTATAATTAACAGTGATCCGCATGATACTGGATGGCTCATTGTTATTGAAATGGATGATATGCAGGAATTAGATGACCTTTTTGATGCCAGAGGCTACCATGATTTTATTATGCAGGATGAGATTGACTGAATCCATTTTATGACGTGGCGGTTTTTAAATTATAATCGATATAATGCATTTGAAAATATGGCTATTGATGAGGCCATATTTCGGGAAACTATAAAGGACAAAAAGAAACCGACAATTCGATTTTATGGATGGCACCCCGCGGCAGTCTCTATTGGTTATTTTCAAGATCCCCAAAACGAGTTAAATTTAGAGCAGTGCAGAAATAGGGGGGTTGATATTGTCAGAAGGCTCACGGGCGGGAAGGCTGTTTTTCATAATGATGAGATTACGTATTCTGTTGTAGCCGGCGTTGGGGAGAAATCTTTTCCTGCTGATATTTTAGGCACATATAAAGTAATCAGTGATTGCCTTGTTCAAGGACTGGCTTATTTGGGTATAAAGGCAAATCTCGCCCCCGCTGGCCGAGCCATAAAAGATACGGATTTGAAGTCTTGCTGTTTCTCTATTCCTTCCAGAAACGAACTTTTAGTCGCTGGCCGTAAGATTTGCGGCAGTGCTCAAATGAGGACTAATGGCGGCTTTTTACAACAAGGTTCATTGCTTTTAACTTTTAATCCAGTAAAAGCGTTATCAGTAATCTTGCCTTTTAGTACGTCCGAGCATTTAGCAAAACTAAGCAATTCAGTGGCGGCAATAAACGAAGTGATTGCTAATCCCGTAGAAACAAAGGAAATTTGTAATTCGCTGAAAAAAGGTTTTGCCGATGTATTGGGAGTTGAAATAGTAGAAGAACCCCTGGCGCCCTCAGAAATCATGCTGAAAAATGATTTAATAAAGAAATATGAAGATTTGCGTTGGAATATAGAACGGAAAAAAACATTGAATACCATTCTAAATCATAGATGATATCGAGGCGGCAAGAAGGAGGCGACGAGGCGTATTTTACATACGCTGAGGAAGCCGACGACGCAGCCAACAAAGATAGCGCTTTGATTTAGGATTGGTATAAGGCAGGTTAATTATTACAATGGTTATTCGGGATTTGGTAGCAAAAGAAATTTTTGAACAAAGCGGCTATGTAGCCCCGGCATATTCCCCGGGTCCCAGAATCAGGCTGGATGCCAATGAAAATCCATTCAGCCTGCAGGAGCCTTTGAAAAAAAAGCTTCTGGAAGAGATGGGTAAGGTTGATTTCAATCGATATCCTGCGGCTGGTTCGCTCAGGATCCGCGAAAGGTTTGCTCAATATTTCGGCGTAGATCGGGATATGGTTATGTTGGGCAACGGATCAGATGAACTGATTCAAATTTTATGTCTGACGCTTAAAGGTAAAATAAACGGGGTATTGGTGCCTGTTCCGGCTTTTGTTATGTATAAAATTATTGCGGTAAATACTGGCAATAAGGTAGTGGAAGTACCTCTTGATCAGAATTTTGACCTCGATACAGAAGCAATGCTGGGTAAAATAGAGAAAAATTTTCCTGCATTGGTTTTTTTGAGTTATCCGAATAGTCCCACCGGTAATTTGTTTAGCCGGGATAAAATAGAAGCGATCATCAAAAAATCTCCTGGCGTCGTCGTCGTTGACGAGGCTTATGCCAGCTTTTCGGGGGACACTTTGGTGCCCCTATTAAAAAAATACGACAATTTAGTTATTTTAAAAACACTGTCCAAGCTGGGTATGGCCTCAATGCGCCTGGGTTTTTTAATTGGCAATAAAGATATTATTGCTCAATTGGATAAAGTGCGGTTGCCTTATAACATCAATTCATTATCCCAAACAGCGGCCAACTTTTTTCTGGATTATTCGATGGAATTCGCCAGCCAAGTCCAGGAAGTGATCAAAAGACGCGAAGAACTCTATCTGGCTTTGCAGGAAATTGACGGAATTAAGCCCTATCCGTCCCGGGCTAATTTTATTTATTTTAGTTGCATTTTTGATTCGGATCGCATATATGTAAACCTTACTGCAGCGGGTATTTTTGTGAAGAACCTGAATAAGCCGCCTCGAATGAAAAACTGCATGCGGGTTACTGTAGGAAATCTTGAAGAAAACGCGTCTTTTATTAAAGCTTTAAAGAGCGTTATTTCTGAGTTGGGAGCGTGATTTAAAACTGATTGTAAATTTTCAGGGTAGTTTACGGCACAAGATATTCTTGGCGTTGCCGTACTGCCCTTTTTTTGCGCCTGATGGTTTATACCAATTCGCTTGTAGTTACCACTTACTAAGTGGTAACTACCGGTAAGGTAAGAGCCCATTTATTATTGTGCGCTCCCCTTCGGGATGCGCTCCCGGTCTTTGGCTAACTTTGTTGGCTGCGTCGTCGGCTTCCTCAGCGTATGTACAATACGCCTGCGGTGCCTCCTCCTTGCCGCCTCGTTATCCTTTGAAAGAATGGTATTAATAATTGACTAACATATAAATAATAAAAAACTGGAGGAATTAATTTGGAAGTAAAAGTAATTGACAATGATGTGGAAAAAGCTTTAAAAATATTGAAAAATAAACTGTCGAAAAGCGGCTTATTCAAGGAATTGAAAGTTCGCCGTGCTTATGAAAAGCCTTCCGTAAAGAAAAAGAGAAAAACAATTGAGGCGCGCCGCAGATTGGCCAAGACTCAAAGACGCCGTAGTAATTAAGGGAAAGTTTTTTATTGCATTAATCTACATATTGCAGTTTGGGAACAATATTGTCACATGGAAGAAAAACAATACTTAATTGATTCACTGTCCATTGAAGAATCTTGGCGGATGTTCCGTATTATGGCGGAATTTGTTGACGCCATCGAAACTCTTTCCAACGTGCATAATGCTGTCACTATTTTCGGTTCAGCCAGAGTGAAGCCTGATGATGCCTATTATAAAAAAACAGAAATTCTGGCCCGGCTTTTAGCTCAAAATGGTTTTAGTGTAATTACCGGCGGCGGCCCCGGCATTATGGAAGCGGCCAATAAAGGCGCCAGTGAAGCCGGTGGAAAATCAGTAGGCATGAATATCCGTTTGCCGTTCGAACAAAAGCCGAATGCCTATGCCAATATTCATCTTGATTACAAGTACTTCTTTATCCGTAAAGTAATGTTTGTCAAATATGCGGTGGCTTACGTAATTTTGCCCGGCGGTTTCGGCACCATGGATGAGCTTTTTGAAGCGCTGACTTTAATTCAGACAAAGCGAATCAAAAGCTTTCCTTTAATCTTGATGGGCAGCGACTATTGGCAAGGTCTGTTGGATTGGATGAAAAAGACTATGCTGCAGGAAAATAAAATTCTTCCCGTGGACCTCGAATTGATTCAAGTCGTCGATGAACCTGAAGAAGTTGTGAAGCTCATTAAGAAATACGTTATAGTTTAATCTCCTAATTTAGTTCTTTATAGCCATGGAAAAAATTTTTGCTGATTTAAAAAAAGGTGTTTTGGCACCTTGCTATCTTCTCTATGGAGAAGAAGAATATCTAATCAACGAAGCTCTCCAGAAAATATTAGATTTAATCATGCCCCAAGCCGATCGTGACTTTGGCCTTTTTTTTCTTGACGGCGAAAACGCAGATATTGATAACCTAAGCGATCTTATTTTATCTCCTTCTTTACTAGGCGGACGGAAAGTGGTTGTTGTGCAGAATACAACCATTTTTCATTCCCGTGAAAATTTGGCTGATCTGATTCAAAAGATTAGAGAAAATATTGATGAACAACCGGCGAAAGCGGCAAAATACTTTCTGACTTTTCTAAGAATTGCCGGTTTTTCTCTGGAAGATTTGCAGGGGGCCGGTTGGAAAAAGATAACTGACGAACAATGGCGTAAAGTTGTTGAAGGCGAGTCCGGAGAAGACCGGGGGAAATGGTTGCCCCGGATTATTGATATTTGCGTTTCTTTGGGGCGCTCTGCCGGATCCGGTGCCGATAAGGCCGATAAACTGGGTGAGGTGTTTGCAAAGGGACTTCCGGCGGGAAATTGTATAATCCTGACCGCGGATACAGTTGATAAAAGAAAAAAGATTTTTAAAATATTCTCCGATACCGGGGTTGTCATCTACTTTGGGCAGATCAAGGGCGAGGTGGCCCAAAAAGAATTACTCAAAAGGCAAGCCCGGAAATTATTGGAAAGTTACGGCAAGAATTTGACCCCGGCAGCCTGGATTGCTCTGGGTAAAAAAACCGGATTCGAATTGCGTCGTTCTCTGACTGAATTGGAAAAACTGGTTTTCTTTGTTGGAGAACGCGGCAGCGTTGAAGAAAAAGATGTCGAAGAAGTTGTCGGTAAAACCAGGGAAGATTCCATATTCGATTTAACGACAGCCTTAAGTGAGAAAAATCAGTTGGCAGCCCTTGCCGCCTTGAGGGCGTTGATGGATCAAGGTATTCATCATTTGATCATCTTATCTATGATTGTCAGAGAAATCCGACTATTATTGCAGGCGAGAATTTTAGTTGATTCGGCAAAGCTGCCCAAGTTTAATAATAATATGGAATATGGCTGGTTTTCGAAGAATATCCATCCCATATTGAGTGAACTTGCCGATACGATGGCTTTGCCGAAAGATTTTTTGATTAACAAGCACCCTTTTGTTATTTTCAATGCTATTCGTAACTGCGGTCGTTTCTCTTATCCCGGCTTGATAACTTTTCTTGATGAATTGCTGGAAATAGATCGCGCGTTTAAATCTTCATCAACGGCTCCACAGCTTTTGTTGGAGATCTTTTTGATAAAAGCGTGTACTAAAGCTTCTTAATCTTGGTTTGCGCGTTTCTTTGGGCACGTGACAGTCTCCGTGCCGGTCCCTTTTTTTTGAAGGGGCGGCCGTATTCTTCCTCATCTTCTTTCTCTTCCTCGAATTCAAAGGTTTGCGGCCCGTTTATGGTTTTGGTCATGATCATTTCGAACTCCGGTGAGGGAATAGCCGTTTTGCCGCGCCGAATTGCAAAAGACGATATCTCGCGATCAGAAGAAACCACGATAATTTCTTCATCGCTCTGAGCTGTCAGGCGTTTGATGACTTCATCTGCTTTTTCGCCGCGGCTCGAGTATATAATATTGATGCCTGCCTGGAAGTTTCGTTCTTCTTGCGCTGAACCGCTTTCCCAGCCATCAAAGACAACAGTAATTTTGTGTCCCTTTCTTTTTTTATAGCTGGATAAGCTGGCAATTAAAGCATTGCGTCCCGTCTCCAAACTTTGCTTCTCATAACGGCGCAGGGTATCGGACTGGCGGATCAGATTATAGCCATCAATTAAAATATTCATAATATCAAGTGCTATCACTTTTGATTAAAAAATGGAATAAGCGATTCCGGCATATTTAAGCTTTCAGAATAATTCTCTATTTTTAACACTAGGATTTTTTCTTGACTTCATCATTCCTAGTCTGTTACGTTCCGCTATCTGTTGATGACGCTGAAGCTGTGGTCATCTGCTTCATAAAAATAAAAGATTGATCTGGAGGTAAGTATGGAAATTAAAAAAATATGCGTATTGGGCGCTGGTTTAATGGGTAATGGTATCGCGCAGGTCTGCGCTCAGGCCGGATATATGGTGACCCTGAGGGATATTGAACAAAAATTTATCGATGGCGGAATGAATACAATTAAAAAAAATCTGAGCCGCGACGCGGAAAAGGGCAAGATTACCAAAGAGCAGATGGATGCAATCCTGGGCAGGATCAAACCAACGCTGGACGTAAAAGAAGCAGCATCAGATGCTGATATCGTTGTTGAAGTAGTTATCGAAGTTATGGATGTGAAGAAGAAAGTATATCAGGAGCTGGAGAGTGTTGTTCCAAAGCATTGTTTGTTTTTTACGAACACCTCAGGGCTCAGCATTACGGAAATGGCTTCAATCACCAAAAGGCCGGAGCGTTTTATTGGCGCTCATTTTTTTAATCCTGTCCCGGTCATGCGCCTGCTGGAAATTATTCGCGGTCAACAGACATCGGATGAGACAGCTGAAATTGCCAAAGTCTGGGGAAAGAAGATCGGCAAGGAAGTGGTGATGGTAAAAGAAGCGCCGGCATTTGTCGTTAATCGGATTCTTTGCTCGATGATTAACGAGGCATTCTTTGTTCTGGATGAAGGATTGGCGACGGCGGAGGATATTGATAAGGCCATGATGCTTGGCTGCAATCATCCCATAGGTCCTTTGGCTTTGGCTGATTTGATCGGTCTGGATACACAACTGCGTATCTCTGAAGGTATGCACAGAGAGCTCGGAGATAAATATCGTCCTTCTCTTTTGGTAAGGAAACTTGTTCGCGCGGGTAATCTGGGGCGTAAAACTGGTCGCGGTGTATATGATTACAGCAAGAAGTAATTGCGGCAAAATGTAAGAAGCCTTAATTAAAAGAGGTTCTGATTATATTATGTTTCAGAATAAAAAAATAGTAGTAGTCATGCCGGCCTATAATGCCGAGAAAACTCTCCTCAAAACCTATGAGGAGGTTATGGCCCAGGGCATTGTGGATTTAGTTATTTTTGTCGATGATGCCAGTTCCGATAATACGGCGCAAGTCGCCGCAGATCTTCCACAGACAAAGCTTTATGTACACAAACGAAATCTCGGTTATGGCGGCAACCAGAAAACCTGTTATCGATTGGCTCTGGAGGAAGGCGCCGATATTGTGATCATGGTTCATCCGGATTACCAATACACGCCCAAACTGATTCCGGCGATGGCGGCAATGATCAGCGGGGGGCTTTATCATTGCGTACTTGGTTCCCGCATCCTGGGAGGATACGCCTTGAAAGGCGGTATGCCTGTTTGGAAATATATTGCCAATCGTTTTTTAACATTAGCGGAGAATATTTTAATAGGCGCAAAGCTTTCTGAATACCATACCGGATACCGTGCTTTTTCCCGGGAGCTTTTATTGCGCTTGCCTCTGGAAAATAATTCTGATGATTTTGTTTTTGATAATCAAATGCTCACCCAGATAATCTGGTTTGGTTATACCGTGGCAGAAGTAAGCTGCCCGACAAGCTATTTCGCGGAAGCATCCTCCATCAATTTAACCCGAAGTATTCAATATGGCTTCGGTTGCTTAAAAACAGCCTTGAATTATCGATTGGCCAAAATGAAATTATACCATTTCTAAATCAAAGATGATATCGAGGCGGCAAGGAGGAGGCGACGAGACGTATTTTACATACGTTGAGGAA
>OCZT010003365.1_pt1 | contig 16342 bp, 18 predicted proteins | sample 1539031 | NCBI WGS metagenome assembly OCZT01 (sample SAMEA3539308, study PRJEB22396) | soil metagenome | biome: tundra; feature: field; material: soil | place: USA | collected 2010-05 | depth 0.15 m | reverse complement strand
CTCTGCGTCCCGAACGCAGCGCGCTACCAAGCTGCGCTACAGCCCGCGGCGAGTTACCCCGCAGCCAGATAATCCTAGTCGCCGTGCTCGACCCGGGCACAAAGCCCTATTCGCTGGTCTCCGGAGCCACGACGGGTTCGTGGTACTCAACGACGATTTCCGAGATGCGGCGCTTGGAGACCGATTGGACTCGGAAACTCCAGTCTCCCTCGGTATAGACGGAACCAGCAGTCGGGATCTCGCCCGCCAAGTCCAAGATGTAGCCAGCGAAAGTGACGAATTCCCCTTCGGGGATCACCAGTCCGAGAGCTCCTTCGACCTTGTCAACGTGAGTCTGGCCATCGACCAGCCAGCGGCCCGGTCGAATCTTCACAATGGTGGGCTCGTCGTCCTCGTCGAACTCGTCACTGAGGTCGCCCACAAGTTGTTCGAGGATGTCGCGAATGGAGATGACGCCCGCAACACCGCCGTGCTCGTCGAGCACGAGGGCGAAGGTGCGGCGCTGCTCGCGCATCTCCTTCAGGCTCTCGAGGAGATCAAGCGTCTCGGGCAACATCAAGGGACGACGAATCTTGCGAGCGATCTCATTCGCCGACGGCAACGACACGCCGATGGCTCGCTTGGCGGTGGTGGAGCGAAAGAGGTCGTTGACGAAGAGCACACCTTCGACTTCGTCGAGGTCGCCTTCGACCACCGGGAAACACGAGTGGCCGGTGTCGCGCACGGCTTCGGCGATGGCTTCAGGGGTGACGGGACTGGTCAGGAACACCACGTCAACGCGCGGCGTCATAACGTCGCGTAGCTCGAGTTCGCTCAGTTGATTGACACGGGCGTGAATAGCCGACGCTTCAGGGGAGATGCTGGCTTCGCTGTGGCGAGTGCCCACACGCGCGCGGAACCGCGCGAGTCCCGCCGTGGGAGGTTGGTCCTTCATTCGGTGGCGCCGGCGCGCACCGTGGCGGGGCGAAGGAATTCGTCGTCGAACTCCTCGCCACCGAGCAACGTGCGTACCGCCAAGCGAACCCGCTGTGGGTCCAGGGGCTTGACGAGGAAACCGTCAGCGCCGCTCCGGCGTGCCAGGAAGACGTCGGCGCGGCGATCGAGCAGCATCAGAACCGACACCGGATTACCCGGTAGGTAGGACTCGTCGTGGCGAAGCTCCATGCAGATGGCCATGCCCCCCATCGCCCCGATCTGAAGGTCCGCCACGACGAGGTCAATTTCCCCCTGTCGAACAATACGCAAAACTTCGGGACCCGTGGAGGCTTCCTCGATAAAAACGTCGGGCCCCTCGAGCATGGCTCGAAGTTCCTGGCGGAGAGAGGGCACATCACTGGCGAGAAGAACGTTGGCCACGATGTCAGCGTAGCAAGGCCGCAAATGCCCCGGCGTCGGCGATTTTGCCTTTACCCACGGACGTAGGTAGTCTGCGATAGTCATAGGAAACGAGGGGTTGGCGATGGCATTACTGCGAGCCGAATGGACCGACGCGGCAGCGTGTCGGGGCATCGAGAGTCTGTTGTTCTTCTCACCCGACGTGATGGAGTCCAAAGAGGTACGCGCTCGGCGTGAACGCCAGGCCAAACAACTGTGCGCCGACTGCGACGTGCGCGAAGACTGCCTCAGCAGTGCGCTCGCCCAACGCGAGTCCTACGGAATCTGGGGCGGCCTCACCGAAGTGGAGCGCCGCGCGCTACTGCGTCGCTGAGGTCGGCGAATTGGCCCAGCCCAACTGGACCGGACATACGCGTACCAGTACCACGAAGAGGGCGAAGGTCACGACGTGCACGCCAGTGCACCACAGGCAGATGTTGTTGATGATGATCAGTTCGGCGTAGACCAGCCAGAGTACGAAGATCATTGCGCCGATTGCCAGAGTAAATCGCGCGACCTGGACCCAGTAGTTGCGCATCTTCCAGACCCACGGCGAGTTGAGAATGACCATGAGGACGAAGTTTGCCAGTCCCAGTACCGCGACTGACACGTGCAGGAAGTATGACTGTGCCGAGGTGGTGACCTTGAAGCAGTTGACGATGCCGGTGTCGGAGCACGCGAGAATCTGTTTTCCGATGAAGTGCACAAGTGTCAGATAAAACGCGATGCCGAGGCCGACGAAGCTCAACAACCACGACGAGTAGATCGCCCAGCGCGGTACCGGCCGCAACGTGCGCGACATCTAGAGTTTCATGAGAGTCTTGGCGGCCTTGACGCCCGCTGAGTTGCACACGCTGCTGGGCTGCTGATTGGTCAGTTTGCAGATCGCGGCGGTCTGCTCATTGGCCGAGGTGATGATCACCTTGGTGATCGGGCTCGAGGTGGCCGACAGGTTCGAGGCGATCTGCGTGCGCGTCAGACCATTCAGGATGCCAGGGTTGTAGCTGGCGCCCGACACGAGGAACTCGTTGCCCATCGAGATGAAGGGGATGGCGCCGTCATTTCTCGCCGACATGTTGATGTACTTCGACGTGTCGTACTTGGCGAAGATGGCTTGCTCTTGCTTGGTCGGCGTCATCAACTTGCCGTAGGGGGGGTTGATGTTGGCGTTGTAGACGTTGTTGAGTTCCTCCACGCCCTTGAACACGAGGTACTTCGAGGTGTAGGTCGCCTTGAGGAAAGTGAACGTCGGGGTGTTGGCGTAGAGGTCAACCGAGGAACTCTCGGTGTTGCCTAGTCCTGACCACGTGCCAAAGCGTCCGAGGGCGGCGATGGTGGGCCAGCGCTGGGCCGCACAGTAGGGGCAGTACTCGGCGCCGATGTAGAGGACTTCGGGAACGACCGTGCCGTTGGCCAACTTCGCCGTCAAGGCCGGCTGGCCCTTGAGCGCGATTGGAGCGGTGACCGCGGCGCTTTGAGAGACCGCGATGGTGTCAAAGACCGAGGAGGCGATGCTCGTCACCTCGGTCGCGGTGGTGGCGTCGGTAGCGACCCACGTGCCGGAGTTAGTGGAAGTTGGTCCGCCACTGACGACCTTGACAATGACGAGGGCCGCGACGATGACCACGACGACGCCGACGGCGACCCAGGTAAAGAGTCCGGCGGGACGACCACTCGAGGCGGGGGTTGACTTGGGGGCGGAAACAGTCTTGGCCACGATGCTCCTTGTTACTGGCGTTCCTACAAACTTAGTGGAGAAAGGGGCTCGTTACGTCCCGTCGCTTCTTATGTAGGTTTTGGTATGGTCCAAATTTTGGCGCGTCCGGCGTCCACAATTGTCGTAATTCGTGACCAAAACGCGGTGCTGGAAATTCTTATGTTGCGGCGCAGTTCTGCGGTCGCCGCAGCTTCTGGCGCCCACGTCTTTCCGGGCGGCGGCGTCGATGCCGTGGACGTCGACATCGCCGAGCGAGGACTGGTGACCGGGCTCGACGACGGGACTGCCGCTCGACGCCTCAATCTCGACAGTGGCGCAATGCCGTATTACTGCGCGGCGCTGCGCGAGCTCTTCGAAGAAGCCGGACTGCTGCTGGCGATCGAGAGTGATGGGCGACCCCTCAGCGTCGAGAATAGGCGGCTCGTGGCGTGGCGCTCAGACCTGGCGACGGGTCGCGTGACCTGGTCCGAGCTGCTGGAGCGCGAAGGACTTCGCCTCGCCGTGGGGGAGATGCAGTACCTAGCGCATTGGGTCACTCCGGAACGTCGACTGCGCCGGTTCGACACGCGTTTCTTCGTGGCGGCCGCTCCCGCGAACCAAGAAGCCCTACCCGACGACAGCGAAATTGTCGAACACGTGTGGACCACGGTGTCGGCTGCCCTCGAGCGCCAGGATACGGGTGATTGGAGCATGCTGGTTCCGACGGTACGCACCCTCCAACTACTCGCGCCACAACACTCCGTGCACCAGGTGCTCGAGAGGGCAGCCACATCGACGGTCGCGAGGATCCAGCCGCGCGAGGTCGAGCGCGATGGGCGCATCGTCGTGGTCGTGCCCGGCGAACCGGGCTACGGGGACTAGGCGCCGGCGACGGCGTCGTCGAGGACGTCGAGCAGGCGCGCTGTACAGCCCGCCGGAATCAGGCTGGGCGTGAGTGACCACAGGCGCTGGGCCAATTCGTGAAAGGTGCCCTCGTCGTCGACCAGGGCGACCGGCAATCCGTCATCGCCCCCGTCAGCGACGTCGTCGCGCAGCGGGATTTGCGCCAGCAGTTCGACGCCCAGTTCGTGGGCGAGTTCGCGCCCGCCCCCGACGCCCAAGGGTGCGTGGACTTTGCCGCACTCGCAGGCGAAGCCGCTCATGTTCTCAATTACTCCCAACAGGCGAATGTGCGACTTGCTCGCGAAGTCGGCCGCGCGCGCCGCGACCTGTTGGGCCGCCCGCGACGGCGTCGTCACGACGACTTGACCCATGTGGGGTAGGAGGCGGGCGAGTGTCATCACAATGTCGCCGGTGCCCGGTGGGGTGTCGATCACCATGACGTCGATATTCGACCAGTCGGCGTCCTCGATGAATTGTGCCACGGCCTTTTGTACGACGAGGCCACGCCAGAGGAGTGCTTGCTTCTCGTCAGCCAGGTGACCCATGGAGAGCAGCGATACCGACCCGGATCCGCAGGGCCGCTCCAGGGGCACCATTTTTCCTTCACGCACTTGCACGTCGCCGGTGATGTCGAGCAGCCGCGCCAGAGAGAAGCCCCAGATGTCGGCGTCGAGCACCCCGACGCGTAGTCCGGTCTTGGCGAGTGCGATAGCCAGATTTGCGGTGATGGAGGACTTGCCCACTCCGCCCTTGCCCGAGGCGATCATCAACACTGGCGCTCGGCGCGGAATGCTGGTCTGGGGCGCGCGGGCCTGAGCGAGCGCCCGGGCCGCACGCATGAGAGCGGCCTTGGCGGCGGGATCGAGTACTCCCATGGACACGACGACCTCGTCAATCTCGTCGATTTCGAGGACCGCCTCACGTACGTCGCGCTCGATGTCACTACGCAAAGGACAGCTGGCGGTGGTGAGGGCAACTTGCACGTGAGCCACGCGTCCGTTGACCGTGACCTCGCCGACCATGCCCAGCTCCACGATGGACGCCCCGAGTTCGGGGTCGCGCACCAGGGCCAAACGCTCGAGAATGACTTCCTTGGGCTCCACAAGGTGACGCTACCGTCTTTATTGACCGTAGCCATCGGTCAGTGGCGCCGCTACGATGGTGCACAGAACTTGTCAAAGGAGTTGCATGTCCGACGCGACCACGACCACCATCACGATCTCGAAGAAGTCCGCCGAGCCCATCACGTTGACCGACGCCGCTATTGCGAAGGTCGCTGAACTCATCGCTGGTGAGGAGACCGATGAGGTCCTCGCGCTGCGCGTCGCCGTCAAGCCGGGCGGCTGCTCGGGCTTCAACTACGACATGTACTTCGACTCCGAATTCGCTGACGACGACATCGTGACTGATTTCTCAGGCGTCAAGGTGGCCGTCGACCCGGCGAGCGCCGACTTGCTGACCGGGGCAACACTGGACTTCGCCGACGGACTGCAGGGTGCGGGTTTTCACATCACCAACCCCAACGCCACACGCACGTGCGGTTGCGGCAACTCCTTCAGCTGAGGCGGCGATGTCTACTCCGATTGGTCCCTACTCTCCCGCTCGCCGTGCTGGTGACTTCGTTATCCTCTCGGGCCAGCTAGGCATGGTGCCCGGCGCCGAGACGCCGACGCTGGTTGAGGGCGGAGCGCCCGAACAGTTGCGTCAGGCCCTCGTCAATGCCGAAGCCCTGTTGAGGGAGAATGGCGCGTCGATGAACCAGGTTGTCAAGGGCACGCTGTTTTTGATGGACTTGGCGGACTTCGTAGCGTGCAATGAAGTGTGGATGGCCGCCTTTGAGGCCCCTCGCCCGACGCGCTCGACGATTCAGATCGCGGGACTGCCGTTGGGCGCGCGTGCCGAAGCCGAACTCTGGGCCTTCGCCCCGCTCAGCTGACGTCGAACTCGCTCGACGTTCCGAACTTGTAGCCCACCGAGCGCACCGTCTGGATGAGGTGGGCGTGCTCTTCACCCAATTTCGCGCGTAGCCGACGCACGTGCACGTCGACGGTGCGGGCGCCACCGTAATACTCGTATCCCCACACCCGGCTCAGCAACGTCTCGCGAGTGAACACCCGGTTGGGGTTCGTCGCCAAGAAACGTAACAGTTCGTACTCCATGTAGGTGAGGTCCATGACCCGTCCGGCGATGGTCGCCTGGTACGTCTCTAAGTTCATCGACAGTCCGCCGTGGTCGATGCGCGGTGCGACGGTGTCATTGCCCGAGCGGCGCAGGCGATGGCGCAGGCGCGTGGCGAGTTCACTCACGTCAAAGGGCCCGACCACAAAGTCATCGAAGAGATCCTCGCGAAAGGTCAGGTCGTCGAGCTGGTAGTGATCGAGCAGCAAGATGACCGGACCACTGGCGAGCTCGCGGCTGCGCAGTTGGCGACAGAGGTTCATGGCTTCGGTGAAGGGGAAGGCCGAGGCGTTGATGACCGCTCCCGCGAAACCCTCGGTGGGCTCCAGGGCGGAAATCTCGTTGAGGCGTCCGGTGGCCGCGACGACCGGTGTCACGCCCGTGACGTCGCACGCCTTGCGGATCGGCCCTTCGCACGAGGGTACGCAGAGGACGACGTCGGTCACAGGAGGGGGAGATACCGTTCGAGTTCGTAGGGCGTCACTTGGGCGCGGTACGCGTCCCACTCGGCGCGCTTGTTGCGCAGGAACCACTCGACCTGGTGTTCGCCAATGGTCTCGAGCATCAGGTCCGAGTTCGCCATCAGGTCGACGGCCTCGCCGAGCGATTGGGGCAACGCGGCGATGCGCTCGCCCTCCTTGGGCAATTCGTAGTCGCCGTTCACGCCGCGCAGGCCGGCGGCCAGGATGACGGCGAAGGCCAGGTAGGGATTCGCCGCCGGATCCGGCGAACGATATTCGAGGCGCGTCGAGTCGATGCGCGAGGGCTTGACCGAGGGCACGCGTACCAGCGCCGCCGCGTTGTATCGCGCCCACTCGACGCCGACGGGCGCCTCGGCGCCGGGCATCAGGCGCTTATAGGAGTTGACCCACTGATTGGTGACGGCGGTGATTTCGGGGGCGTGGAATAGTAGTCCGGCCATGAACTTGGTGGCCACGTCGCTGAGACCATAGGCCCCCGTGCCGATGAACGCGTTCTTGTCGTCGCGCCATAGCGAGAGGTGCGTGTGCATGCCCGAACCCTGCACGCCCACTAAGGGCTTAGGCATGAAGCTCGCCGAGACGCCGACCTGGCGGGCAAGTTCTTTGACGACGTGGCGCACCGACATCACCGTGTCAGCCATGGTGAGCGCGTCGGTGTAGCGAAGGTCGATCTCGTGCTGGCCCGGCGCGTCCTCGTGCTGGGCGTGCTCGACGCCGATGCCCATCTCCTCGAGCGTCAGCACCGTTCGACGGCGCAACTGGCTCGCGGTGTCATCGGTGGTGAGATCAAAGTAGCTGCCCCGGTCGATGGGCTCGGGGTGACCGTTCTCGGCCGAGGAGGAGAAGTAGAAGTACTCAATCTCGGGCGCGACGTAGAAGTTGTATCCCTGCTCTCGCGCGCCGTCCAGGACCCGGCGCAGCTGTTGGCGCGGGCATCCGTCAAAGGGCGTCCCGTCGATGTTGACGATGTCGCAGAACACCCGCGCGATGCCGGTGCCCTCTTCGTACCAGGGCAGGAGTTGGAAGGTGGTGAGGTCCGGACGAGCGAGCACGTCGGACTCCGACGTGCGCGAGAAGCCGTCGATGGAGGATCCGTCGAAGGTCATTCCCTGATCGAGCGCATCCTCGAGCTCCGCGGGGGTGACGTGGAACGCCTTGTGACGCCCGAGGACGTCGGTGAACCACAACTGCACGAAGCGCACGCCCCGCTCTTCCACGGTGCGAAGCACGTATTGGGCCTGACTTTGCATATGTGACATTCTCGCACCTTCTCGGAATTGCGTAAAAGTGGGGGAAAGAGAAGACCCGCCACCTCACCGGTGGCGGGTCTTCTCAGGTTGTCCCTGGGGGGAAAATTACTTAGAGGCGACGGCCTTCTTGACGGGAGCCTTCTTCGCCACCACCTTCTTGGCGACGGCCTTCTTGACGGGAGCCTTCTTCGCCACCACCTTCTTGGCGGCGGCCTTCTTCACCGGAGCCTTGGCGGCGGCGGCGCCGCAGATGGTCTCGACCATCAGGCGAGTGACGGTGTAGGGGTCCATGTTGGCGTTGGGACGACGGTCCTCGAGGTAGCCCTTCTTCTCACGCGCGACGCCGCCGGGGATGCGTATTGAGCATCCGCGGTCCGACACGCCGTAGGAGAACTGGGTGTAGTGCGCGGTCTCGTGCGCGCCAGTCAGCCGGTCCTCGATGCCGACTCCGTAGTTGGTGATGTGCTCCTGGAGGCGGGTACCAATTGCCTCACAGCCGGCGATGATGGCGTCCCAGCCGCCCTCGGCCCGCATCTGCTTGGTGGAGAAGTTGGTGTGCGCACCCGCACCATTCCAGTCACCCTTGACCGGCTTAGCGTCGAAAGAAACTTCGACATCGAACTCTTCGGCGATGCGCTTGAGTAACCAGCGCGCGACCCAAATCTGGTCCGAGATCGCCAGCGTGTCGAGCACGCCGAGCTGGAACTCCCACTGGCCCATCATCACTTCGGCGTTAGTTCCTTCGATGCCGATGCCGGCCTCGATGCACGCGAGCGTGTGGGCTTCGACGATGTCACGGCCGGGCATCTTCGAACCGCCGACGCCGCAGTAGTACGGGCCTTGAGGGGCCGGGAAGCCGACCTCGGGCCAGCCGTAGGGGCGACCGTCCTGGAAGAAGGTGTACTCCTGCTCGATACCGAACTTCGGTTCGTAGCTGGCGTACTTCTTGGCGGCCACGGCTGCGGCGTGGCGGGTGTTGGTCGGGTGCGGGGTCATGTCGGCGTTCAAGACCTCGCACATGACGAGGATGTCCTTCGGTCCGCGCAGCGGGTCCTTGCAAGTCCACACCGGGATCAGGACGCAGTCAGAGAAGTGACCGGTGGCCTGGTTGGTGGACGATCCGTCGAAGCCCCAAATGATTGGCTTCTTGCCGTCGCCGATGATGCGCGTCTTAGAGCGCAGCTCGGGAGTCGGTTCGGTTCCGTCAATCCAGATGTATTCAGCCTGATACGACATGATTGCTCCTTACGAATGCGGCGCGTGGTGCACGCGACACTCCAGTTTGCCGGAGGGCAACATAGGTACACCCCCCGTTCTGTTAACCCTGTGTAAACCTTCTACCCGAGGACTTTGTAACGCCGCCGATAGGCTCGGTTCGTGCCCGTCCTTCGCATCGCCCTGGCTCAAATGAATTCCGTGGTCGGGGGCCTCAGCCAGAACGTCGAAACACTTCATCGCCTGCGCACCCAGGCCGCCTCCGTCGGCGCATCACTGGTGATCTCACCCGAGTTGGCCCTGACCGGCTATCCGCCCGAAGACCTGCTGCTCAAGGAGGGTTTTTGTGAATCAGCTCGTCTAGCGCTCGATGAGCTCGCGCGCGCCCAGAACCTGCCCCCGCTGCTGGTGGGCACCATTGTCGCCGGGGGCGACGTTGTCGTGCTGGCGCCCTCGATGGACGGACGCGACGTGACGCGTCTGGTGAGCGACGAACGAGCGGTTCTGCCCCATATTGCCAACACCCTGGCGGCGGTGTCGTCGGTGGGCGTCGGTCCGATCGCGACCAAGCGCCTGCTGCCCAATTACGACGTCTTTGACGAGCAGCGCTACTTTCACCCCGGGCTCGGACCCGGCACCATCGTCAACATTGACGGCGTGGCCGTGGGAATGCTGATCTGCGAGGACGTGTGGACTTTTCAAGGACCCGCCGCCGAGTTGGCCGCCCAGGGTGCGACGCTGCTGGTGGTCGCGAATGCGTCGCCCTTCGCGCGCGGACGCCGCGACGACCGCGAGGCGATGCTGCGAGAACGCGCCTTCGAGACCGGATGCCCCATCGCCTACGTCAATCTGGTCGGCGGACAGGACGAACTGGTCTTTGACGGCCAGAGCGTCGTGGTAGACGCGAACGGAGGGGTCATCGCCCGCGCGACGGCGTTCCAAGAGGAGCTGCTGGTCGTCGAGGTGGAGAGCCGTACTTCATCGGCGGGTGTGGCGCTCGACACCATCTACGCCCGCGATGAGCGCGCGGTGTTGTCGCCGCACGTCAATCACGTCGCCGAACCGGCCTCGGACGTGGCCGAGATCTACGACGCGCTGGTGATGGGAACGCGCGACTACTTGCGAAAGAACGGCTTTCGATCGGCGATTCTCGGACTCTCGGGGGGCATCGACTCCTCATTGGTGGCCGCCATCGCCGTCGATGCGGTGGGATCTCGCGCGGTGCACGGTTTTGCCATGCCCTCGCGCTACTCCTCGGAGCATTCGGTGCGCGACGCGTACGAACTCGCCGGGCGCCTGGACATCGAGATCGACACCATCGAGATCGAGGCCGCGCATACGACCATCCAGACGATGCTCGCAGACGCGTTGCGCGAGCCCCTGAAGGGTCTCACTGAAGAGAACCTGCAGTCGCGCATCCGCGGCGTGTTGTTGATGGCGGTATCGAATCAAACCGGAGCGATTGTGCTGACGACGGGCAACAAGTCCGAGATGGCCACGGGGTATTCCACGCTGTACGGCGACTCGGCCGGCGGCTTCGCGGTCATCAAGGACGTGCCCAAGACGCTGGTCTATGAACTCTGTCGCTATCGCAACGAGCTGTCCGCCGCCCAAGGTGACCCCGAACCGATCCCGCTCGAGGTGCTCGTCAAGGCACCGTCGGCGGAACTGCGCCCCGACCAGCGTGACGACCAGTCGCTGCCACCCTACGAGCAGCTCGATCCACTGCTGGAGCTCTACGTCGAACAGGACGCCACTGCCCAAGAGATGATCGACGCCGGACACGACGCGCAACTGGTGCTACGCATCACAGGGTTGGTGGACGCCAGTGAGTACAAGCGCCGACAGATGCCGCCGGGCGTACGGATCTCCAAAAAAGCCTTCGGTCGCGACCGGCGAATGCCCATCACGAATGCCTTCCGGCCGGAAACGCCGTGAGCGACTGGCCCGCCCAACAGCATCTGGCAACGATCTATGACGCGCTCTACCGGTCATTGGGCGAGGGTGCGCCGCGCGCGACGAACGACGGTTTCGTGGTGCGACTGCACGAGGCGAGCCGCACGTTCGGCGCCCTCGCGCTCGAAATGCGCGAGGGCGAGGACGTTACCCCCGACGCCCTGGTGTTGGCGGTCATCACTAATTCCTTCGCCGAGGACGAGACGGGGGCCCTCACGCTCTACGCGTTGGCCATGGTGCTCGGTCCGCGACTGCTGGTGACTTTGCGTGATTATCTCGAGGTCGAACCCGATGAGGCGCGCCGCGAGACGCTCAGCCACGGGTCGGACCTGGTCGTGGCCGAGATCCGGGCGGTGGGGCACGCCGTGGCGGGCGAAGCACCCCGCGACGATCCCTCGTGGGCCGACGCGGCGCGGGCCATCGTCGACCTCCTGGACGGCGCGGGAATGGCCGAAAGTCTTGGTCAGCGGTACTAAAGAGGGATTTGGTTGCGGTCCACCGTATAACTAGTACTGCCGGAATTCCCCGGCACGAATCAAGGAGCGTCATGGCCAAGGACCGCGTAGATCGCGACGACGAAGACCTCGTTCGCCTGTACCTTTCAGACATCGGTCAGTACACCCTGCTGACCAAGGACGACGAAGTCCACCTGGCCCAGACCATCGAGGAGGGTCGCGAGGCCAAGGCCGAGCTCGAGGCCGCCGAGACCGACAAGAAGGTCAAACTCACTCCTACCAAGAAGGCGGCCCTGAAGCGTGCCGTGCACCGCGGTGACCAGGCGGAGCGCGACTTCGTGCAGTCGAACCTTCGACTGGTTGTCTCCATCGCCAAGAAGTACCAGGCGTCGGGTCTGCCACTGTTGGACCTCATCCAAGAGGGCAATCTCGGTCTGATGCACGCCGTCGAGAAGTTCGACTGGCGCAAGGGTTTCAAGTTCTCCACCTACGCCACGTGGTGGATCCGTCAGGCCATCACCCGCGGTATCGCCAACACCGGGCGCACCATTCGCCTTCCGGTGCACGCCGGCGACACGCTGGCGCGCGTGCAGAAGGCCCAGTCACGCCTCGAGCTCAAGTTCGGGCGCCCGCCGACCATCAAGGAACTCTGCGACGAGTGCGAGATGCCCGAGGACAAGTTGATCGAGGCCTTGCGCTTCCGTTCCGAGCCGATTTCGCTCTCCGAGCCCCTGCGCGAGGACGGCGACGCCGAGCTCGGCGACGTGGTCGAGGACCGCTCGGCCGAGTCGCCCTTCGACGTGGCGGCCGTCAAGATGATGCCCGCCGCCATCGAGAAGCTGCTCCAGCCCCTGGACGAGCGCGAACAGAAGATCCTGCGCATGCGTTTCGGTCTTGACGGCGCGGGCGAAATCCGCACCCTCGAAGACGTGGGCGCCGAGATGAACCTCACGCGCGAGCGCATTCGTCAGATTGAGGCGCGCGCCATGAGTAAGTTGCGGCACCCGTCCTCGGACACCGGTGCTCGTGACTTGTTGACGCTTTAGCGCTTGGCCTGAGAGCGCCCGATCAGGGCGAGGACGCCGAGTACGGCGGCCGAGACGACGAAGGGCGTGCGCGAACGGTGACCGTCGTGGGCGCGCACCTTGTGCGTGAAGCTCAGAATCGGCCATTCGTGCTCGTGCGCGACCTTGGTGAGCGTGCGGTCGGGGTTGACCGCGAAGGGGTGACCCACCGCGAGCAGCATCGGGATGTCGGTCTCGGAGTCGGAGTAGGCGAAGGATTCGCCCATATCGATGCCGCGGTCGGCCGCGACCTCGTTCATGGCGACGGCCTTGTTCTCACCCACGGCGTAGAACTCCATCTCGCCCGTGAACTTGCCGTTCTCGTCAATCATGGCCTTCGACGAGATCGACCCGGTGATGCCGAGTATCTCGGCGAAGGGTTCCACGATCTCGGCGGGTGACGTGGAGACCAACCAGACCTCGTCGCCGGCCTCTTGGTGGTGGCGGATCAGTTCAAGCGCTTCGGAGTAAATCAGCGGCTCCATGATCTCGTTGAGCGTCTCGGCGACGAGTGTACGCACCTCATCGTGGTCCCAGCCCTTGGTGATCTTTAGTACCGACCGGCGAATTTTCGCCAAGCGTTCCTCACTCGCGCCGAAGCGCATGAAGAGGATCTGCAAGAACAGGCCACGCACCAGAGTGCGGCGGCGCAACAAGCCGCGCGCGTGAAATTCCGGGCCGAGCGCCACCATCGACGCCTTGGCGATGACGGTCTTGTCGAGATCGAAGAATGCGGCGCGCACGCTTTCCATGCTAGGTCGCGAGTCGCTGGTGACGTCGTGCCGTTAGCCGACAAAGGCCGAGGCGCACGATTCCTTGGCGTCGCCACGCGTGATGAGGATCACGTGGTCGTGCTCGAGGAAGCGCGTTGTCTCGGTGGGAACCATGGGCTGGTCGTTGCGCACGACGGCGACGACGCGCACGTCATCGGGCAGGCGCAACTCGTCCAGGGTCTGCCCGTAGGCGACGGCCGGCGCGTCCGAGGCCAGCGTCACTTCAATGAGGTGCATGCGTCCGTGCGCCAAGTCCATGAGATTGATGATGGAGCCGACTTCCACGGCCTCATCCACCAGCGAGGTGATGAGCGCCGGGGTCGATACCGCGACGTCAACGCCCCAGGTCTCTCGAAAGAGCCACTCGTTCTTCGAGTTGTTGATGCGCGCGATGACGCGCGGCACCCCGAATTCCTGCTTGGCGAGCCAGCTGATCACCAGGTTGTCTTCATCGTCGCCGGTCGCGGCGATGATGACGTCGGCGACGCGAAGATCCACCGATGAGAGTGACGAGTACTCACAGGCGTCGGCCGTGACCACGTTGACACCGTGCAGGGCACCGCGCAGCTTCTCGGCGGCCTCAGTCTCGTGCTCCATGAGTATCACGTCGTGGTGACGGTCGACCAAGTCGAGCGCAATCGCCGTTCCTACCGATCCGCCGCCGGCGATGACGACCCTCACGAGAGCGGCTCCTTCAAGAAGTCGTTGAGATCGGTGAGCCCCTGGGTGGTGACCAGGAATTCTAAGACGTCGTCCTCTTGGGCGAAGAGCCCGTCGACGTCGACGCGGCCCCGACCGCCGCGGATCAACGCGACCAGGTGGACGTCGGTGCCGATCGAGAAGTGGCTGAGCTCTTGTCCGGCGAGGTGATCGGGCACGATGCGCTCCACGAGGTGCAGCGTGGCGGTGCCGTCGGTCCACTCGACGGAATCGTCGGCGGGGATGATCCAACGTTTGACTTGCTGGGTGGTCCACAGTGACGTGGCGACCGTCGGGATGCCCAACTTCATGTAAATGCTGGCGCGTTGGGGGTCGTAGATTCGCGCGACGATGTTCTTAATGCCGTAGTTGTCACGGCCGATGCGCGCGCAGAGGATATTGGTGTTGTCGCCGCGGGTTACCGCGGCGAGGGCGTCGGCCTGGCCGGCTTCGGCCTTGGCGAGGACGTCGCGGTCGAAGCCCGAGCCGTGGATGGTGCGACCGTTGAAGTGGACCAATCGGCGAAAAGCGTCGCGATTCTTGTCGATGACGACGACCGAGTGGCCCTCGTCGGATAGTTGCATCGCGAGTCCGGACCCCACTCGGCCACAGCCGACTACCACGATATGCACGCGCCCATCTCACCACAATCGGACGAGGAACCGCAACTAACGGCCTTTTTGGCGCTTGAGGTCTAAGGTTGTCATCGTGTCTGAAGCGGATAAACAACTGGCCAAGAACTCGCCGGTGCTGACGTCGCACGCCAACTTGGCGGCGGTGTACCCCGAGAGTCTTGGCTACCGCATCAAGCGCATCGTGCTCGGCCGGCCCTTCGTCACCGAGCAGTTAAGCGGCGAGCGTCTGAACCGGCCGGTCGCCCTCGGCGTGCTGGCGCCGGACTGCATTTCGTCCTCGGCGTACGGTACCGAGGAGATTCTTATCCAGATGACGCCGTTCATTGGTATCGCGGCCTTCGCGCTCGTGGTGCCGATCATGTTCGTCATCATCGGCGTGCTGCTGTTCGTGACGCTCTCGTACTGGGACGTCATCAAGTACTACACCCATGCCGGTGGCGCCTACGTGGTGGCCCGCGAGAACTTCGGTCCCAAAATTGCCCAAATCGCGGCCGTTGCGCTGCTGATTGACTACACCGTCACCGTGGCGGTGCAGTGTTCGGCGGGTACCAATGCGCTCACCAGTGCGATTCCCGGCTGGACGCACTATTCGCTCTTCATCACCGTCGGCGTCGTGTTGTTGCTCATCTTTGGCAACTTACGCGGTCTGCGTGAAGCGGGTAGCTACTTCGCGTTGCCGACGTATTTCTACATCTTGGCCCTGGGCTCGACGATTATCTACGGCTACTACAAGTACTTCGCGGGCACGCTGCACACGGTTGCCATTCCGTCCAATTCGGTCTTGCAATATCACTTGGGCGTCAAGGGATCGGGCCCGCTCATGGGGCTCGCCTTCATCTCTTTGTTGCGCGCTTACGCCAACGGCGGTTCCTCGCTGACGGGGCTCGAGGCGATCTCCAATGGCGTCGCGAGTTTCAAGAAGCCCGAATCAGTTCACGCGCGCCAGACGCTCATCGTCATGTCGAGCATTCTCGGTTTCTTGCTCATTGGTACGGCGCTGCTGGCACACTGGACGCAGGCGCTGCCGTACCACGTGGGTTCGCCAACCGTGGTCTCCCAAGAGGTGGGCGCAGTCTTCGGCACCGTGGGCGCGGGACATATTTTTTACCTCATCGTGCAGTTCGCCACGGTGTTCATTCTTTACACCGGCGGCAACACCTCATTCAACGGCTTCCCGTTCCTCGCCAACTACGTCGCGACGGACAAGTACCTGCCGCGTCAGCTCACCAAGCGCGGGCACCGCCTGGCTTTTTCCAACGGCATCATTTTGCTGGGGATTGCGGCCTTGACGCTGATCCTCATCTTCAAGGGCAACGTCAACTCCCTCATCGCGCTCTACGCCATCGGCGTCTTCACCGGCTTCACCATGGCCGGCTTGGGCATGGTGGCGATGCACCGTCGCAAGCGAGAGGGCAATTGGCGCCGGGGCGTTGTCGTCAACGCCTTGTCGGCCACGGTCACCGCCATTGTCGTACTGATCTTCATCACCGTGAAGTTCAAGGAGGGTGCCTGGATCATCGCGGTGGTGGGCCCGATCATGTACCTCGCGCTGCTGCGCTTTAACAAGCAGTACCAGCGTGAGGCGCACGCCTTCGAGACCTCGGCCACGTCAGAGCCGATGAACATCCGCAGATCGGAAGAGCGTCGTGTAGGGAAAGAGTG
>OCZT010003364.1_pt1 | contig 16342 bp, 16 predicted proteins | sample 1539031 | NCBI WGS metagenome assembly OCZT01 (sample SAMEA3539308, study PRJEB22396) | soil metagenome | biome: tundra; feature: field; material: soil | place: USA | collected 2010-05 | depth 0.15 m | reverse complement strand
CATACATCAGACACTGTTTCCATCCCATGTCGCTGATTGCAATATCGTGCAGTAATCCATCATCACCCAATAAATTGATGAATCCAAGCTGGCTGCCAGTGATTTTTAAAGCTACTGATAGACACTCATTTCCAAGTTATTCTTCTGTTTTATCCTGCAATATAATGCTGAAGATCCGGTTGATTCCTTCAAGAATAAGGTTGTTTCTTCGCGTGTGCTTACCTTGCTCATGTTCGATAATATCTGCAGCCTGCCGAGCCAGAATATCAACTAGCATTAATTCACGCTCAGGCAGAGTATGAATCTTGCTGAAGTGTGTGGAGAGAATGCCTAGCAACTTGCCTGATCGACTGATCAAGGGCGTAGATTAAACTCCAATAATTCCTTCAGTCAACAGCACTTCAAGGGCATCTCTACCAACAAATCTGGGACTTCGAGTAACATTTTCTATAATCACACGTTCCATTCGTTCCATCGCAGTTCTGCATGCTGCCGCTTCTCCTGCATCCACAAACTCAAAAAATTTTAAAAAAGGTAGATCAAAACCCCTATGGGAAACAATCTTCAGTTTGCCTGTTGATTGATCAAGGAGCTGTATGTTTTCTTTGTCAGCTTTGGTTATTGCAATCGCAGCGTCAATAATCTCCTGGCAAATAGAATGTGAATCAATCCCTTCAATATACCGTGTGCTCAATGTGTGGAAAACATTAGCATCTTGAATTTCGGTGAGTAATACCTGATTAGCTTTTTCCAGCTCAGCTATCCGTTCTTGGAGCCTGATATCCAGTTGAGATGTACTTGAACAATCAGAAATGGTCATAATTCTCCAATTCTGCTTTAATCAGCACTTTACAGAAGTACATTAAGAGTAAGCCCAGAGTCTAATTAGTTTTAATTTTACGTTATCACTAAATTTGGAACTGAATATTTCTTATGTAATAAACTTCCATTGTTGTTATTTTAATCGATTCGTAATTCTCGTTACATGACAAATTCTTGTTACATATTATTTTTCTTGAGCTTTGAAGTTTAAATATTAATCCTTATCACAATCTAAACCACCATCACCAAAAGAATATGCCAAATATGCGGACCAAAATCCCTTCGTTCTGAAGCCCACGGAAACTACTTTAACGGTTCTATGATCATTTTTTTCGGAACTCGCATATCGAATTACATCGCCATCGAATGAGAACAGCACCTTGAGTCTATCAATTGCTTATCCAGTACAATATTTACGACTATAATACAGGAAATGTAAATCTCACAGAACTTACAGTTATAGACAACCTAACTACAGTTGAATCCCATATACCAATCACGTTTCAATCAGGTCAAAATTTTACAGGAAATGCAAAATACACAATTACACGATCAGACTATGACAATGGTTCTGTAACTAACCTGGCGACTGCATTAGGTTTCTTCGATAACACTCAATACACTACAACCAATAATATAGCAATAACAGCAATATGTCAGAACCCAGCTCTAAACCTAACAAAGATACCAAATCTATCTACTTATACTAATGGCCAGGCTGTGACATACACCTATAAAGTAACCAACATAAGAAATGTTACTCTCTCGTCTGTTCGTGATAACGATATCACAATTGGGCAACCAATCATTTTGGGTACCACTACTCTTGCACCAGGTGCAAACACTACTGGAACATATACCTACATGACAACCCAAACAGGCTATGATAATGGTTCAGTGGTTGATAACGCACTTGCAATTGGTACTTTTTACTGCAAACTAGTCAACTCCACCGCTAGTGCTACAGTAACTACCGCTAATCAGAACTCAGCTCTAAACTTGACAACAGTGAATATCTCAGCACCTATCACTGCTACAAACGACACGTTTAGAGCCCACATAAGCTATTTTAGTGATTCTATAATAGTTTAAGACAAAGAAGCATTTTAAAACTATACTTAGTAGAAAATTATATTCTGTTATCTTGATATTCCAATATGATATTTCCAATAAACCCCTATCTTTCGTCATATTTATATAAATATATGTGCTCTCGCCTCTATTTCTATTTTTCTTTGATTCCTTTTATTTACTTTAGATTTATGATCGTTCTAGAGATGTATGTGATTGATGATAAATCCATTTTTGCAGGTTTTTGATGTATTATTTTTCGTGGGCTTAATATAATATAAATGAATTTTATATTTAACTTAATATAGATAAGTAAACATATTTCTATATGTATTATATTCTCTAAATAATAATACTCTGACGATACAAATGAGATCACCTTCCTTGATATCTAAGTCGATGATCAAATTTACCAATATCATAGACTCAGGGCTTAATATGGATGATTAATTGGTGAATATATATTATGCGATGGATCGTCGACAGGAAGCTGATTGAAAAATCAACAGTCTTAAGATTGTATTAAATTGAGCGAAAGTTAGGAGAGTGTTAATAATGGGGAAACAAATTTTTGGAAGAATAAAAACAACATTGACTATCTTGTTGGCAATATCTTTCATAATGCCAATGACAATTCTATCAGTAATGGCTGATCAAAGTGATGCATTTGGAGATGAAAATGGAACATGTTGCTCCGGAGGCTTTGGACCGGGATACTTTGGACCTGAAACCTGTGGACCGGGATACTTTGGACCTGGAACCTGTGGACCAGGAAACATTGGGCCTGGAAACATCAGACCTGGAAACATTGGGCCTGGAAACATCGGAGCTGGAAATATTGGACCTGGAAACGTTGGGTATGAAAACATTGGAGCCGTGAACATTGGAGCTGGAAATGTTGGAGCTGGAAATGTTGGAGATGGAAACGTTGGAAATGGAAACGTTGGAAATAGAAACTTTGGGAATGGAAACTTCGGAAATGGAAATGTAGGAGCTGAGAATGTCGGAGCTGGAAACATTGGAGCTGGAAACATAGGAGCTTTTAACACTGGAGCTGGAAACATAGGAGCTTTTAACATTGGAGCTAGAAATATAGGAGCTGGAAGAGTTGGCGATGGCTACTTCGAACAAGGATATAGTGGGTGCAATGAGGATTTTATACCTAAGAGCCACAGGCACTTAACATCCAAGGGTCACAAACACAAATCAAAAGTTAGCGGTCACAAGTCAAAAGGAAATGGGCATAAAACAAAAGGTCACAGTCAAGACAAGCATTAAGAAAATTGTGATGTTGGGAGCTTAATTTGCAAAATTGCATTTTAAGAATTCTATTAAATATCGAGCTTATCACAATAGCCATTTTGCGCTAGCCCTATTCATCTAGCCCACTTTCCACAGATGTACACAAGAATGCAAGATATTTTCAATGTGTAAGTATGCCTAAAATTAGTCCAGTTTTCAATGAATAACAATGTGTAAATGGATAAATGAATTCTACTTCTGTGTACATCTGTAGAATGTCTGTTTAAGCACAATTTAAGTATCGATTTAGGATTATATATTTTGAAAATAACTTTTTCAACTTAAACAGCGCAAATTATTTTTTTTCAAAATTATAAGATTGAAATTTTTGAAAATTATACTTTCCATGTAATCTGATAATAGAAACTGAATATTGCAAAAAACACATAAATAACATTATTTTATTTATGTTATAGATTTTTTACTAAAACGGATAACGATTCTCATGTCTCGATTTGACCTATTCCTCATATCAAAGGCACTCTGGCAGATTGGAGTCCTAAAGCGTCCTTTTGTCCTTTCGCACGCTTTAAATACACACTGCAATATGAGCTGCAGTTTTTGTGAGCACTGGAAAAAAGTAGGAGATGAACCTACAATTGAGGAGATTTTTAGGCTCTTAGATAATGCAAAAAAATTTGGAATAGGGGTTTATAATGCCTGGACTGTAGAACCTCTTATCCGAAGAGACCTGCCCGAAATTATGGCTCACGTCAAAGAGCTTGGAATGATAACTTCAATGATCACAAACGGAAAGTTGCTCTATGAAAGAGCTGAAGAGCTTGGAGATGTGGATTATCTTTCTGTTTCCGTGGATGGAATAAAGCGATATAAAGAAATCCGACAGATGGATTTCGAAACATTGATAAAGGGAATAAAAAAAGCCATTGAGTTTAGAAAACTCCGGAATCAGAAAAATCCTATCCTAATGAATTGCGTACTAATGGGTAAAAATCTTGAGGACATTGAAACTCTTATTTTTCTCGCAAAAGAGCTGGAACTAAAAGTTTCTTTTGAGCCTATACACAAGTTTCCAGGGATAAGTGAGGAAGTCTGGAAAGATATCGCAATTAGTGATCTCAAAAAGTTTCGTAGCACAGTTGACCGTGTAATAGAGCTTAAAGAACAAGATTATCCTATCATTAATTCCAAAACATACCTTCGAATGGTCAGAGAAGGGAAAATGAACTATAAATGCAGAGCCAATGGTTTTATTATGGATGTGACTCATGACTACACTCTTGAGACATGCCGCGTGCAAAACGAGCCTCTTGGAAATGTGATGTTGGATAGTCTTGAGAGTGTATGGAAAAATTCTAAAAGGCGTAGAAGCGAAATTATACAAAATTGTAAAGGTTGCCTTTTTTTTGGATACGTGGAAAATAGCTTGATTCAGAGCCTCAATCCAGAAGTTTTGATGAATTATGAATGGATTTGAGGGGATGGATCTTGGAGTATATAGTTTCGTCAGCAAATTTGTGGTTCAGTAGCCAGAATTTTGCTTTGTGAGCATGTAGCCAGTTCCACTTGCGTTGCTACTTCAGCGAGCTTAAAACAGATTTGAGTTCAAGTTGCGAATAAAAAACCAAAAACTGAATTTTTCATGAAATGCGTCTTAGAGTCATTTTTATGCCTATTACTCATGTTTCTAATAAATTTAAGAATTAAAGTGCATGACTAAACTGGTTCCACCTATCTTCTTTCAGTCTTCAATGTTCATAATCTCTATCATTTCACTGATTATTTTTATGCATTTATCGACGATAATGCCTCAGTCTCAATAATCTTCCTCTCTTGAATTTTTCAGATTTTATGCCAAATTTCATCTTCGTACGTTCCATCATTTGTAATCATATGCAGTATAATTTTGGTAATTTTTTTCTAGACTAATAAATTGCTTTTAGATCTCCAATGGGTTCTTTTCTTCCAATTTAAAAAAACTTTTTTCGTCTACTATTTTTTTCTTACTGCTGCCTGAGCAATTTGTAATAGAACAATAATTTGATAGTACGAATTCCATTTGGAATAAAACTTCATTTTTTTCGTCAAAAGTATTTTCCGGCCATCAAAAATTTCATATAAATTATTTCGGATTTGTCGGTTTTTAACCAAGAAGCCTAAAAAATGAGGTTTTAATATGAAGTTTTGTCCCATCTTGGCATTTTGCTATCAAATTATATAGCATAATGAATATCTTAATATTTACACTTGTAATCTATGAAATTAAATCTCAAAAATTTGATCAGATTTTGAAAAAATTAACAATAAGGGGCAAACATAGTCTAGATTTTTATTTTGATTTACTTTTAGGTTGTCCTTTCTAAGTTCTTCTTGTAGCTTAAAATAGGTCCATGAGAATACTAACAAATATGAAAATGCAGATTAACGGAAAAGACGTAGATTCTTTGAGTGGCGAGTCTATTGATATTTTAAATCCAGCAACTGGTGAATTTATCGATCAAGTTCCTAGGGGCACTAGCGACGATGTGGCAGAAGCTGTTGAAGCTGCATCGTTAGCTTTTGACAGCTGGGCTTCCATATCTTCTCAGAAGAGAGCTGGGGTTCTTTATAAAGCTGCAGAAATTGCAAGACAGAAAAGAGATGAACTTGCTATTCTGCTTACTAAGGAACAGGGAAAACCTATTGTAGAAGCTAAAAATGAAATCGAGGGTTTTGCGAGCGTCCTTGAATATTATTGTGGCCTTGCCCATAATCTTCGAGGGGATTTCATTCAGATCCCTCAAAATGGATATGCTTTTACAGTAAAGAAAGCTCTGGGAGTTTGTGCCGCCATAATTCCTTGGAACATGCCTGCTCTAATTATGGCCTGGAAAATAGGTCCTGCTGTGATTTCTGGAAATACGCTTGTATTGAAACCTTCAAGCAATACCCCTCTTACAAACCTTACCCTTGCTTATATCCTCAGGGAAGCAGGTCTGCCTGCAGGTGTTCTTAATGTAATTACAGGTTCTGGAGAACTTGTGGGAGAACCTCTTGTTACTAACCATAAAGTAAAGAAAGTTTCTTTTACAGGGGATCAAGCTACCGGGAAACGTGTAGCTGAACTTGCAGTCAGCGAAATGAAAAAAGTGACCTTGGAGCTAGGAGGGAGCGATCCCATGGTTGTCTGTGACGACGCGGATATTGAAAGCGCAGTTATTGGAGCCGTTAGAGGGAGATTTCACAATTGCGGTCAGATTTGTACTGCTGTAAAGAGGCTGTACGTTTTTGAATCCGTAGCCGAAGAATTTATAAGAAAGTTTAAAGCTGCTATCCAAAAATTAAGGATCGGAAATGGAATTTTGGAGAATGTCGATATGGGTCCTCTCAACAACCAAAAGCAATGGGAATATATTAAACGACTTGTAGCCGAGATTGAAGAAAATGATGAGGGTAGAATAATCACAGGAGGTAAGGTTGCTGCAAAAAGCGCCTTAAGCAGGGGATATTTTTTTGAGCCAACTCTTGTTTTAGATGTCCCCAGTAAATCCAGAATTTTAACGGAAGAAGTATTTGGTCCTGTGCTACCTGTAGTAAGAGTCAAGGACCTTGATGAGGCAATTGAAGAGGCAAATAATACTAGTTACGGGCTTGGGGCATCCATCTGGACAAAAAATTTAGATCGGGCTATTTTAGGGTGTGAGCAATTGAATGCGGGAATTATATGGATAAATCAACATCTTAAGGTAGCTCCGGAGGTGCCTTTTGGGGGAATTAAAAAAAGTGGATTCGGAAGAGAGAACGGACCTTATGCTCTTTCTGAATACTTGGATTTAAAAGCTATAATGATAAAAACTTGAATATAATGCATAAAGACAAAACTTTATCTAATGTTCACTTTTACGAACCTCGATATGTGTTATACATTTATGATGAGCCAGTTGAGTTATGGCTCATTGACTCTTTTTTAAAAATCATTTCAATAAACTGTGAAGCTTAATTTTTATATTTTGGTAGAAGCTGCATGAATTCGGAAGCTTCCATAACGGGCACGCTATCGATTATACAGATATCTGACCATGGAAGATTGAAAGCTCCATATGCCTCAGCAGTTTCTGCTTCGTAAAGGATATAATAACGGTTCCCTGAAAGGTCAATCCACTGGTTAATGATATCGATCCCTTCTGGAACCTTCATTTTCTTAAAGTGTTCAAGAATCTTATCGCGGTTTGAAGGGTCCCAAGTGCTAACATCCATGAATAACATATTTTATCCCTCTCTATTTTACATGCTGCCCAATACACTTTCCCAGAAACTCGGTAGCTTTTTATAGTATCCAGGCTTTTCCTTGAAAGCTCTTCTTAATACGAAACTAATATGTTAAATGTCATGATATTTAACAAGCAAGCTATCAAGGCACCGATTGAACGCATAAATTCAGATTTTTTAAATCTGCTTTTAGTTGTATTATCTATCCTTGTCAAAATTGCAATTAATGACAAATTTGGAAAGACAGTTAGTAATGCAGAACTTAATCCTGCATTTACAGACATTAAACTATTATCCCTTAGACTATATAATAGTTCGTCTCAAGAAAATATATTGAGTTTAGTAGTTTTTTTCCATAAATAATATTGTAATGAAAACCCAAGAAAAAGCTTTTTCAGAAGAGCCAATGTTATCTCAATTATCACTTCTTTTAAATGATTACAGTTGCAGATTCGATTCTGCTTTAACAGAGCCATTTTTATACTTCTCTTTGGGCATTTGGTTGAAGAGAACATTCACGTAAGGTAAAGGCACAAAGGCTTCACGGCAAACTACATAACCTTTCCAAAATGTTCCTACTTATTTTATTACTAAGTTCACATTCATGCAGAAAGGATTTGCCCTGTGACTGTGAATATCTGTACTTGAGAAAACAGAAAACATCTTTCAAATATTTTTAGATAAATAAAAGACTGCAAAACTTATCCGTCCAGTATAAAAGCTAATAAATGGAATCAGTAGTGCGTAAATTTTTCTGTAAAATCAAAATCTTTAAAATTATTGGGGAGAAAAGTTCATGCCGGATGAACAAAATTTAGAACCGTAAACAGAAATTTAACCTTGAATTTATAGCAAATTTGCGATACTACCAAAAATGGCAGTGTACTGAAAGTTCTATAAAAATGATATTACTTAATAATCCCTATAGTAATATAATGCCATAGATATCTGCATAGCCCGGTTATTCGATAAGTTTCTCGTCAAATACTTTCATGGCTTAAAAATTATAGATGATACATGAAAATCACGCTAGAATATAAAAAAATTGGGGGTACCAAAAGAAAAAAAGTAATTAATTTTGTATTTAAACAGCTTTAGTAGAAAAGTCTATTTTTGCAGAGTCTGCTTTTAAGATCGGTTCAGCTGCCTTTGATACGGTAATTTCATCATCTTTATGTAATACTTTAGAATCTGACTTAACCATACTATATAACTCCATATACTTCATTATATTTAATGCAGGTTTATATGCAGTAATTGTCTGTACGATATAGATTGATTGAACCACCAAGTATTAATGTATTTTTTAATTTCTTGGGAGAGTTTGGCTACTTTTCGATGTCAAGGGTTTTTACCCAGATATATAGAATATTCACATCTTATTCATATTTAGATCTCTACAAAAGTTCGCTAATGATACTGATAAAGACATACAAAAGTTCCAATGCAACATTCTCTCAATTGGCTGTGAGCCATTTTTTTTCGACCAAATTAAAACCCCATAAATTTGCTGACATATCACGATATGTACCTTCAACATATTTTTTACATTTTTATTTATATGGGATATTTATGTATCACATAATAGCATAATAGCAAAATAGAAATTATGTTTAAGAAGCAGAGTAGTTGGAACATCCCCTAACTAGAAACCAGTATCGAGATTAACAGTCGTTATAGATATGTTGTAAATTATAAATATCAATATACCATATCAATTTCTTTACTGAGTCTGTATATATATTTAAAAATAAGGTCGCAAATATATGAATGTTCTAATTGTACCTATGAGCATGTACAACATCTACAGACTGAAGTAAAATTCAAAAATAATTGTGAGATAGTTCTGGCGTCTAGAGAAATAATGGTTTCTGCTTAAATAAGTAAAATATGGAAATGCAAATCGTAAAAATGTTCCTTTGTTTTAAAATTTTTAGTGAATAAACTATATGCGCATTATTGATTTTCTTCTAAATGTATATAAAGTTGTTTTCAAAGTATTGATGTTTAGCCAACTTATGCTGGGTTTTTGCTATATTTTTATATTCTTGATCAAAAATGAATTTATACGATTTTAAAAACTACATCCTGAAAAACAGAAGATATTTTCCTAGTATAGTAATGCTTATTTTAGTTTAAAGCTGATAATTGTTCAGGGGTATTTCAGAGAGAAAAAACCTTCGAGGAGCTAATCTTTTTTATGTGATCTCACATATGGTAACCTTCCAGGAGCTAACCTTATAGAAGCCGACATTGAAAAAGCTACATTTAAATTGGCTAAACTTCACTTGGCTAACTTTAAAGACTCCAACCTTCATGGAGCTAACCTTCAAGGAGCTAAACTTGAAAGGTCTGATCTTCAAGAAGCTAACCGTCAAGGAACTAAACTTGAAAGGGCTCAGAATCTATCAGTTTACCAGTTTTCAAAAGTAAAAACACTTTATGCTACAAAATTAGATGAAGAGTTACTTATATCATTAAAAGAAAAGTATCCTGTCCTTTTTGAAAAACCGGAATGAATTTTGAGACTGAAAAATTCACACAATAGATTCTATAATGGTAAGATAAATTATGGAAATTTTGGTAAGATGAATTATATTAAGAAGTCGATGATTTTATTGACAATACGAGTTGTTGCAAAGAATTACGTCAAACCTGAAAGAATTCAAGAATTTATAGGTTTGTGCAAAAAAACTTGCTGAAGAATCTGTAAAATAAAAAGGCTACATGGACTATGGACTTTATCAGAAATTAGATAATCCAGGAATCTTGACGATGCTAGAGGAATGACAAGATAAAAGTAACCTCGATAAACACTTAAACTCCAATCATTTTAGAGAAATATTTTCTTTTTTGTAAGAATATCTCGGAAAAGAAACGGAGATTAATATGTATATGAAACAATTTTAATTTTTAGTTCAAAAGAATAAACTGGCATCTGTTTTTGATATTTGAGAGTGGGGGTAGTGTTAATTGGGGGAACAAAATAATGTATCACAGATGCTATGTAAGATACTACTACTTATTATTATATAAACCGATGTTAAAAAAGATAATTTATTGTGTTTCCTAGAAGTACTGTGAATAAACGCACATGAAACAGTATAAAAAATTCATTTGTGTGCTTAAATTTTCAGGTCGATTTTTCATTTTCCATGAATCATCAAACTACTGCTTGTTTGCGATACGATTTAACAGGGGCTATGGGGTTCGAATTTTAAGCAAATGGACCATTACAGGAATCCAATTTCATAATTAATTAGAGATTGATGATACTGCTGACGATGCACACATCAACAGTATTTACCCCATTTTGGGAAAATTATTTGTCTGTCCCCCAAGTAATGTTAGTTTTACTACATTCGATGTTTTTTAACAGTGTTCTTTGTATTATAAGTATGATGGCCGCTTATGTTAATTATTTTCAAGTTTCTCAGTAGCTCCAGATTTCTATGAGTCCCAAAAACTCCATGAGTCTCAAAAGCCCCATGCGTTCCAGAAGCTTCATGGGTCAAAAATCAGTAATCTTTTCTCATTTTATATGGAACTTAGAAAATGCATAGATTTAGACACTAAAACTATGCATCAATTAAATAATAAAAACAGAAATTTGGTCTGTATGATCATTGTTGCTACTTCTTGATTTTTTTTAGTTGCGAAGGTAAGAATATATATTCAATCACATATTATAGTACCTTCGGTACACGATCACACTAAACAATATGTTGGTTTTTTTGTGAAATCACAACTTTCAATAAGTTATGAGAAGGAACATCACATATTTAAAGAATTTAATTACATAAAATATGCAAAAATTTGACCTTGAACTTACAGCAAATTTCCAAAATGCACTGTTTTTATACATAAAAAATACTTCTCAGAAATTAGAATTATGTATCTATAATTTAACAATTCTTTAGAAATTAAGAAACGAGTTCCCAATCATTAGCATCGTTGGCCCACATATAGCCATCATATATTCTTTTCCTTTTAACTAATAATTTTTCTGTGTCTAAATCACCCCAAATAACCGCTATGAAGTCTCGCTCACTGAAAAAAGTTTCACTATATTTCTCATTATAATTATTAATATCCTTAAAATTATACCGTAATATATTATGCAGAAAACTTGCAATAATCCATGTACCATACCTATGTATTCCCGCAATAATAATATATTTATGATCGTTTTTACTTAATCGTGCGAAAATACCATAATCCCTCTGAGTTGAAGGATCGGCTATGAACACAGTATGCTCAGGTAATCCAGATGCTTCTATACAATATTTTTTAGCAGGTGAGCTCAAAACATTATATGTTTTATTCAGAGTATCATGAATATTAATCTTAAAGCTTTTTCCATAAGTGGGTTCAGCCTCATATTCGACAAACCAGCAGAGTAAATCATCCTTATTCGGCTCCATTTTAGTTTCAGTATCAATTTTGTTGAATTCAAAAAGTTGCTTCAAGGCGGGGTTCTCATCACAAATTAAAATTGCATTACAATTTAATTCGCTTGAAATAAAATTGTCTTCATCTGGGAAATTTCTTGCAATTGGTCTTAGATCCAAATCCACTCTAATATGACTACTTATCACATGCATCGCATCGGAATCGGCAAGGTTGATTGATGGTAGAATTGTTCGGTTATATACTACAGGGAGAAACAATTTTTAATGTTTTCTTGAGTTACTGAGTCGGTTTGGAGAGTAACAGTTATTTATTTTGTTTCACTTCCAATATTTTCTAATTGCTAAGCTGTTCATCTTGAATCCGAAATATAATTGCTGTTATTACTATAGCAACTATTGCCAATATTGTATCAATCTTAATGTTAGTAATAGACAATGTATTAGTAACATACAATATGCAACACAGTATAAAAATTGAAATAAGTATTTGATCAAAATACTTGAGAATATGATTTATGATTTTTTTATCCACCATACTTGAATTATTTTTATTTTCTCCCGTGATTTTTTTACCCAAACACATCACCTTAAAACATATCATGTCGAGAAATATACTAATTAAATTACTTATTATCTTGATTTTTTACATCTTAAGCGCCAAGATCTATCCGAAAAAGTCAATGATGAAATATTGCAAGGTTAATATAGATCTTTAATAAATGAACATCTGTTCAGATTGTGCATCTTGCCGATTAAAAGAATTGTAAAAGATCATAACATGTTTGGGTTAGGCCCTTAGTCCGATTATAATATCTTGAAAAAAATTGGAATATTTAGATATATAGGTTCCCAAAATATTTATAGATTATCAAAAATATTTAAATAGTCACATAAAAATGAATTTTCGAACTATGCTTATTGTCAAAAATTATATTAATCAAGAGTCTCTTTATTCTCAGACTTTGGTATATTAGGTAGTTCGCCCAATAACATAAATCGATTACACAAATATGAGATAGAATTGATGAAAATATATTTCACGTTCATAATACATTAATGTCTGAATTAAATTGTATAACTGTATAAATATTTATTATATTATATTAACTCTATAACTACTCAGACAAAAACACATAAATTTACTGGTCTAAAAAATAATCATATTTCATACGATTTGAACAAGTAATACTAAAAACAGCAGAAAATATTTTAATATATTTTATTTTTATTCATATTATTATGAACTGGAAATTACATCGGTAACGGGAATGATACCGTATTTGATAGATTACATCCCCAGTGAATGCAAAAAAAATAGTGAGAAAAGCATAGGTTAATTATTACGCATCTGCATAATAGCGAGTTTAAGTTAAGTGAATTCAAAGAAATTGTTTCCATAAGAATCTATTTTTAAGACATGCTGCGCTATTATCATAAAATCAAAAAATCCTATATTTCGTAATCGTTTGCAATGAATTATTTTGTATAATAATTCAATCAAGAAGAACAATCGTTAACCAGTAAATGTTTTTGTAGTCATGTCGATATTTAAATAAGTTTGGTATATTTCTATTTTTCATTTTGTCTCACCACTGTCAACAGCAGTGTTTGTCAAATTTAACAAGGGTTGCTTCATGATATTAAGAGAGTCTTTTGATATTGTAAAACCAATTTGCTAAAATTTGAATATATTATTCCTCACATCCGAAGCTAAAAAATATCATATGTGGATTAATACCAAAATCAGAACATACGAATATAATTATCTGATACGTGCAGCCATTACTGAAGGTGGACTTGGAGCTAATGTTCCTGCAGAAACGATTTACGCAAAGACATAAACGGCACAGACGGACAGCCACTGAGCGGTGCCAAAATTACTTAATGCACCTTGATAAAGGGAATCTGCCACCTTTGAATACCTTCTGGTCATTGAGCATGTACAATGCCACTACTTTTCTGTTCGTGTCGAATTCTATCAATCGTTATTCCGTTAGCGAGCAGAAGAACAAGTTTGTGTACAACCCAGATAGTTCACTAGACATCTGCATCCAACATTATAAACCTTCAGGAAAAGAATCAAATTGGCTGCCTGCTCCTAAAGGGGAATTCTCACTGATATTGAGTATGTACCTGCCAGGTCCCAAGATAATAAATGGAACTTACCAGATCCTAAGAGTGCAGAAAGTAGTATATGAAAAAAGATATAAGCATAGGGTTGTAATAACCCATATTTTGATTATTGAGTTATTTCAAGCTATATTCAATCTCATTTTTAGGATTTATTTGTCAATTTATACGTAACATCGGATACATCAAAAACATCTATATTCCCTTATAGCTCAGCCTTCCATTCATTAAACTGGAATTGCTTCATCATATCCACAGTCTCATCTGGCTTTACAGTTCGGTAAAGATGTTGGTCAGATGGAATCACTTCAACCATAATATCGATCGTTTCTTGTGGATCGTTCTGATGGGAAAAAACATCTCTGAAGTCAGGGAGTTTTATTAAATTTTTATCAGGATTATACCACTGATATACATTTTCTGCTCCAGTATCATTAAAATTAGTTCGGAATGCTCCTGGGTTACTACTCGTAACTTTCACACCATATAGGGCTCAAGCTCTATTTTCATTGCCCAAGCAATGGCTTCGATAGCATGCTTAGTAGCGCAATAAGTTCCTATAAACGGTACCTTAAAAATTTCTGTCATCGATTAAATCCAAATAACCTTACCTGCTCTTGTTTTATCATTTTACGCGCAAAGCCCTGCGTCAGCTCTAGATGACCGAACACATTTATCTCAAAGGATTCACATACTCTTTCCATAGATATCTCGACCATTGCACCGCTTCCCATAATTCCAGCATCATTGACCAGAATGTCAATATCATAAGTCAGAGCATGCTGCTGATCGATATAACTTTGATATAAGACTCATCTGTATTGTTGTTTTTTTGGGGAAAAAAATCTTAATGTTAAATTTGTGCAAATCTCCGAAAATGATAAAAATATCATTAATATAAAAACAATTTTCAACTTCAAAAAATTATATAGTAAAGTAAATTTTGTTCATAAACTACTTTTTGTATAATTAACTTAAAATAATTAAGTAAATAACTGTACATTGTAGCTTAAAGCTAACTGATGAAGAGTGAAAAAGTGAAAGAGTGAGGGATGGCCTGTAGGAAGTAGAAGAAATTACTGCCCATGAAGCGAAAAAATTTGAATACAACAACTAGAGAAGGAGAAACACAAATGGCAAGTCTACCGATACGCGATCAGATTAATGATCAGCTGCTCACTCCGAAAAATTCTGTACTTATAATAATTGACTATCAGCCGGTTCAGGTGGCCTCTATAGTCTCGATGGATCGTAAGCTTCTGGTTGACAACATTGTGCACGTTGCGAAGATTGCACGAGCATATAAATTACCGATCGTTCTGTCTACTGTAAACGTGAACAATGGTATCAATAAACCGACAATCCACCAGTTGCAAGAAGTACTGGTCGGGATCGAACCTCTGGACCACACGACGATCAATGCCTGGGAAGACAAATAATTTGTCCAAGCTGTCAAAGCGATGGGTCGCAAGAAACTAATCATGACCGCGCTGTGGACAGAAGCATGCCTCACGTTCCCTTCGCTTGACGCAATACACAATTACTATGAAGTTTTTATACCCTGTAGTTGATGCAGTTGCAGGCACCTCTACCGAGGTACACAGTGCGGGTCTGAAGCACATAATTCAGGCCGGTGGAAAATCAGTGAGCTGGGTGCAACTCATATGTGAGTTCCAGCGCGACTGGGTACGTAAGGAAACAGTGCAGCCGTTTAAACAGATTATATTCGAAGATGTCGAGCCTTGGAACGAGTAAAATACTGATTGATTGACACATTGGTGAACAGATGGGTGTTAAGAACTATCTGGCGGAGCAGATTCACTGAGGGAATACTCGCTATATCTAACGCACTTTTGATTACACACTATGATGTTTGAAAAGTTCATCTTCCCAGTATATAAAAAATCAATTAAGTAAAATTGCAGTAAAATCATGGAGGCAAACGTCCTATGAACATAATCACGATCAAAGATGGTACGCAGATTTATTATAAGGATTGGGGTAGCGGGCAGCCAGTGATTTTCAGCCATGGTTGGCCGCTGAGTGCGGACGCTTTTGAAGATCAGATGTTCTTTTTGGCTTCCCGAGGATATCGATGCATCGCACATGACCGCCGTGGCCACGGACGTTCGAGCCAACCGTGGAACGGTAATGATATGGATACGTACGCTGACGATCTCGCGATGCTCATCGAAACACTTGACCTGAAGGACGCGATCTTTGTTGGCCACTCAACCGGAGGCGGAGAAGTTGCTCGTTATATCAGCCGCCACGGTACGAAACGTGTGGCAAAGGTAGTTCTTATCGCCTCCGTACCGCCGTTCATGCTCAAGACGCCCGATAATCCCAGTGGGACGCCGATCGAGGTGTTCGATCAGTGGCGCGCCGACGTTGTC
>OCZT010003363.1_pt1 | contig 16342 bp, 12 predicted proteins | sample 1539031 | NCBI WGS metagenome assembly OCZT01 (sample SAMEA3539308, study PRJEB22396) | soil metagenome | biome: tundra; feature: field; material: soil | place: USA | collected 2010-05 | depth 0.15 m | reverse complement strand
CGAGGGATTTTAAGTCCCTTGCGTCTACCAATTCCGCCACCCAGGCTAAGATTTAACTTCGGGAAGAATCTGTGCGGCTTATATTATTTTTAACTTGTGGTGTCAAGGATTTGATATCTGTCTTTTTTTACAACAGCTTAATAGCTGAAAAGAAAAGTTTATTGTGACTTGAAGTATGGATTACATCTATGCTATGCAAGGCAATCTAATGCCAATTCGCTTGTAAGTTACCACCTTTCAAGTGGTAATTACCGGTAAGGAGAAAAACTTATTTATTATACGCTCCCCTGCGGGATGCGTAACAGGTCTTTGGCTAACTTTGTTGGCAGCGTCGTCAGCTTCCTCAACGTATTAGTAATACACTTGCGGAGCCCCCTCCTTGCCGCCTCGTTATCCTTTGAAAGCGAATGGTATCAATAAAAGGAAATAGCACATGCAGGATATTGATCTCATTATTATCGGTGGAAAAGTACTGCTTATTGATACGAAGAATACATGCCTAGATAAAGCCGCTATTGCCATAAATGAAGGCAATATTATCGCCATTGATCAGGCTGAAAACATAGCAAGGCAATATCAAGCCCGCAAAACGATCAACGCGAAGGACTCTCTGATCATGCCCGGTTTCGTCAATTGCCATACGCATGCAGCCATGACTTGCTTTCGCGGCATCGCCGATGATCTTGAACTGCTGGATTGGCTCAACAACTATATTTTTCCTGCCGAAGCCAAAAACGTGAATAAAGATCTCGCCTACTGGGGATCTCTTCTTGCTAACGCTGAAATGATCAAATCAGGAACAACCACTTTTTGCGATATGTATATCTTTGAAGATGAAACTGCTCGCGCGGCCAGGCATGCCGGTATGCGCTGTCTTGTTGGCGAAGTTCTTTTCGATTTCCCCTCGCCTAACTTTAAAACACCGGAAGAAGGCCTGGCCTATACCCGAATGCTAATCGAAAAATGGCAAAACGACCCGCTGATTAACATAATTGTTGAGCCGCATTCGCTTTACACCTGTTCCCCTACCCTGCTTACCGCAGCGAAAAAACTTGCCGATGATTACCATGTGCCATTGGGCATTCATCTTTTGGAAAATAAATCCGAAAAGGAACAACTGCTGCAAAGGTATGGTAAACCCGCCGTTTCCTTCCTTAAGGAAATTGATTATCTTAACGAAAGGCTGATTGCGTTCCATTGTGTCAGCCTTTCTGATGAAGATATCAAACTTTTCGCCGATCATGGCTGCAAAATCTCCCATAATCCGGCTAGTAATATGAAGCTGGCCAGCGGTGTGGCGCCTGTACCTGATATGCTCAAAGCAGGAATTACCGTCGGCCTGGGCACTGATGGCTGCGCCAGCAACAATAATCTTGATATGATCAAAGAAATGTCCACTGCGGCCAAACTCCATAAAGTCGCGCGCCTTGATCCAACAGTGATGAATGCTCAGACAGTTGTGCGCATGGCCACAATCGAAGGCGCCAGAACTCTCGGTATGGATAAGATAACTGGATCTCTGGAAGTAGGGAAAAAAGCCGATATCATTATCATCGGCCTCAACAAGCCTCACTTAACTCCTCTCTATAACGAATATTCCCATCTTGTTTATGCGGCAAGCGGCGCTGATATCGATACTGTATTGATCAACGGAAAAGTCGTTATGGAAAATCGTAACCTGTTAACCATCAACGAGACTGAAGTCATGCAAAAGGTAAGAGAAATTGCCGTCAATATAAAAAATAGCCTACGCAAATAAAGGAGCTGGTGAAATTTATGAGATTACATAATTACTATATCCACCATAAGTTGTTTATTGTTTTATTTTTGCTATTCCCTATAAGTTCCATGGCGACAGTGAAGGAAGTCACCCTCTTTCCTAATTCCGCAAAAATATCGGAAACAGCAAAAATTAATCCTCAATGTGATAAAGGGAAATGTATTTCTGTTATAACCCTGCCCTCACAGGCTGATCCGGAATCTCTTGTTGTTTCACTTCCGCCGCAGAGCCGCGTAAAAATTGAAGATGTGCGGATAAAACCGGTTCAGGTTCAGGATAAAATCAAAATCGCCGAACTGCGCAAGCAAATTACCGGTTTGCAGGACGAAAAAAAAGAGAAGCAAGCCAAATTGCAGGCTCTCGAAGCCCAGCTTCAGTTCTGGCAGGCACAAACAAAAGCAAAAACAAAAACAGTCGCCGACGCCTATAAATTAGCCGACGCCATCGGAAAAAATGTCCGGATATCTCATCAGGAAAAATTCGCCGTCGAAACTCAGCTGGAAAAAATAGATAAAAACATTAAAAAACTTCAGGAAGAATTAAATCAAGCCGCCGGCAAAAAAGAAACCGCATGGGAAACAACTCTGACAACATCCGGCTCCGGCCAGAACGAAATAATTTTTTCCTACACTTACTCGCTTGCCGGTTGCGGCTGGCTTCCCCTTTATCGCATTGAAGCCCTGCCCGCCGTTAAAAGCGTTTCTTTTTCCTGGGAGGCGGAGATATGGCAATCATCCGGTGAAGACTGGAAACAGGTGCAGTTAAATTTAGCCACGCTGCAGCCGGTAATAAACGTTAATCCCCCTGAAATACCGGAATGGATTATCAAGCCCCGCGTGCTTTATAAAGCATCACGAAGTAAAAATATTGCCGTCGCGCCGTTAATGGAGAAAGAAGAATTGTCTGACGATGAAGCTCTGGGAGCAATACCTGCGGAAACCAAAAACACTACTTATTCCGTCTGGTCGTTGGGTAAAAAGAACATTCCGGCCGGTAACCGGCAGCGCCTGAAAATCAAAGACGAATCCTGGCCGGCCGAATTCATTTTTCTGGCGCATCCCAGTATAAACCCGCAAGCTTTTGTCCGCGCCCAAATTAAACTGAAACAGCCCGCTGAAATACCTTTCGGACAGGCGATCTTTGTTATTGATGGAGCTATCTTGGGCAAGCGTGAATTTTCTTTTGCCGGTTCCGAGGAAACGCTTTTTTTCGGAACAAGTCTTCTGATTTCCGTCACCAGTTCGACGATAGCCGACAAATCAGGCGCGAAAAATATTTTTCAGAACAAGCAAACCCGAAACTGGCAATGGCTGATCGAGGCAAAAAATTCCAGCAACACCGCTATTAAACTGCGCATTGAAGAGCCGGTGCCTCAGGCGCGTGACAAAAGAATACTCTTGACCTTCAAGCAGAATCCAGAACCTGCGGAAAAAGACCACGCCAAATTTGTCTGGCTTTTAGATGTGCCCGCTCAACAGAAAAAAACCATACAAACTAATATTGAGTTGGAAGCGCCGAAGGACATGAATATTGATTTTGGCTGGCGGCGTTAGCTTCCCGCTAATATCGATACTGTACTAATCAACGAAAAAATCGTTACTGAAGTCATGCAAAAAGTACGGGAGATAGCCATAAATGTTAAAAATAGTCTGAGGAAATAAACAATTAATTATAATTCTTCTGGAGAAAAGAATTGTCCAGTACTATTCAATATATTCGGCAAATTAAACAAAACCTTGATTATGCAATGATTGCGGATTATTACAATATTATCCGCGAGCTGAAAGACATTGAACAAAATAAATTTAAAGATGTAACCACTTCTTTCAAGAAATTGAATAAGCTGAAAAGAATCTTAACTCTTTCCAACAAGCGTTATCATCAGCGGGCACGAAGCATCCCCCCACTCAAATATCCTCAAGACTTGCCTATATTAGTAAAGAAGCAGGAAATTATTGATGGCATTAAAAACAATCAAGTCATCATTATTACCGGTGAAACCGGGTCGGGAAAGACAACCCAAATTCCTAAAATGTGTCTTGCTGCCGGTTGCGGGCTGCGGGGAGTTATCGGCCTTACCCAGCCACGGCGTATCGCCGCCATCAGTATTGCCCAGCGCATTGCGGCGGAACTTGGTGAAGAGTGCGGTAAATCCATCGCCTATAAAATTCGCTTTGAAGAAAAAAGCTCAACTGAGCCGCTGATTAAAGTCATGACCGATGGAATTCTGCTTGCGGAAACAGTTAGAGACCGCAATTTGCTGGCCTACGATACCATCATTGTGGATGAAGCTCACGAACGCAGCCTCAACATCGATTTTATTTTAGGCTATTTGCGAACACTCTTCTCCAAAAGAAAAGATTTAAAGCTAATCATCACCTCGGCAACGATTGATACGGCAAAATTTTCTGAGGCTTTTAATAATGCGCCGGTAATCAAAGTTTCTGGTCGGACGTATCCGGTGGAAGTCCGCTATCAGCCGGTTGATCCGGTCAAAGAAGAAAAAGGCGAAACAACTTATATCGATGAAGCCGTTGCCTGTGTGGAGAATTTACAACAAGAAAGACGTTATGAAGATATTTTGATTTTTATGCCTACCCAACAGGATATTCGGGAAACCTGTGAGCTTTTAGCTAAGAAATGCTCCGGCCTGATTCTGCCTTTATACGCACGGCTTTCCGGTAGTCAGCAAAGACTAATTTTTGCCGATGCTGGGCAGCAAAAAATCATTGTGGCCACAAATATCGCGGAAACGTCACTAACAATTCCCGGAATCAAATATGTAATTGACGCCGGGTTGGCGCGAATATTGGAATATAATCCCCGCAGCCAGACCACAGGCCTGCCGATAAAACCAATTTCACGCAGCAGCGCCGAACAAAGAAAAGGACGTTGCGGCCGTGTGCAAAATGGCATTTGTATAAGGCTCTATTCACAGGAAGATTTCTCTCAAAAGCCTCTTTACACACCGCCGGAAATAATGCGTTCCAATCTGGCCGGCGTTATCCTGCGTATGCTTTCCCTCAATCTCGGCGCTGTCACTTCCTTCCCTTTTGTTGACCGGCCTCAACCAAAAAGCATCCGCGACGGCATCGATATTTTGCGTGATTTAGGAGCTCTGAACAAAGATGATAATTCCGAAGAAGTAGATCATTATAAACTGACACCTATAGGCCTGACGATGGCTCAGTTCCCTCTTGATCCCAGAGTTTCTCGAATGCTGATAGAAGCGCAGAAACAAGCATGCGTAAATGAGATTGCTGTCATTGCCGCAGCGTTAAGTATTCAGGATCCGCGCGAACGACCCTATGACAAAACTGATCAGGCCTCAATAGCCCATGCGCTCTTTGCACATCCCGAATCAGACTTCTTAACCTATCTCCACATCTGGAATCGCTATCATGGATCGCTGGAGAGTTTGCCGACACAAAGCAAACTGAGAAAATTCTGCCGCATTCATTTTCTTTCTTATAGAAGAATGATTGAATGGCGTGACATTTATCATCAAATACTGGACATTATCGATGGCAAAAACAAACCGGCAAAAAGTAAAAAACACATCAAGATTGAAATAGATCAGGAAATTGCCGATAAAATTCATCATTGCATTCTTAGTGGTTATCTTTCCAACATTGCCCAAAAAAAGGTGAAAAACTTTTACAATGCGGCCAAGAGCAGAGCTGTGATGATTTACCCCGGTTCCGGCTTATTCAATCGCGCCGGTAGTTGGATCGTGGCGGCTGAAATCAGTATGACCTCACGAGTCTTTGCCCGCAATGTTGCCAATATTAAAAGTGAGTGGCTGGAGGAACTAGGCTTTGACAATTGCCGCTATACTTACGCTGCCGCCCATTGGGAGAAAAATCGAGGGCAAGTTGTCGCTATGGAAAAAGTAACACTTTTTGGTTTGACCATTGTTGAACAAAGACCTGTTGCTTATGAAAGAATTAATGCCGAGGAAGCCAAATCAATATTTATCCGGGAAGCCCTCCTCACTGGAGAAGTTCCCCGCAAGATTCCTTTTTTGGAACATAACTTATCATTATGGAATCAAGTAAAGACCATTGAAGAAAAATTGCGTAAACGCGGTCTGGTTGTTGATGAAGAAACAATCGCCAGCCTTTATGAACAAAGGCTGCCGCTCATTTCCGATATCCGGTCTTTACTGAACGTCATTAAAGAAAAAGGCAGCGATGATTTTCTGCGTTTCCGGGAAGAGGATTTGATTGCTAATGAACCTGATCCTGAAGAAGTATCTCAGTATCCCGATCAAATAAAAATCGGGGAGGTCGCTTTTGCCTGCCGTTATCGTTTTGAGCCCGGTAAAAGTGATGACGGTGTGACTGTAAATGTTCCACTGGGTTTTATTTCCAAGGCTACCGCAGAAAATATCGACCGCTACCTGCCATCATTATCGCAGGAAAAGGCCGTTCACTTATTGAAGTCGCTTCCTAAATCACTGCGTCAAAGACTTCCATCACCTGTCCAAATTGCTCAGTTATTGCTGGAGCAGAAATCATATTTAAATAAATCTTTGCCGCAGGCCTTAAGCCAACTGCTGCAAGATAAATTTAAAGTAACAGTTGCACTTGATACCTGGGCTTTGGAAAAGGTACCGACTCACTTAAATATTCGCTACAGTGTGCTTGATGAAAAGGGAGAAGAAATAAAAAATAGCCGGGACATTAATCTTTTGCAAAAGGAACTTGCTGCTACAATAAATACATCGGCGATGGATAATATCCGCTCTGATTGGGAAAAAGAAGGAATCACCCGCTGGGATTTTGGCGAATTGCCGGAGCAGATTCCTCTCACTGGTAAACAAGGTCTTATCGGTTATGCCTATCCGGCCCTGCATGTAATTGATGGTTCTGTTAATCTCCGGCTCTTTTCCGATCAGAAAGAAAGCGTGGCCAATCATCTCCAGGGCGTTGCGGCTCTTTATGCCATTCATTTTGCCAATAAGCTAAAACAACTCAAAAAGAATGTTGATCTGAACGCCGAGATGAAAGCAATTGCCGCAAATATCGGCAATCCTAAACACCTGGAGCAATCGATTATCAACAGAGTTAAAAAAGATTTATTTTTAAAACCATGGCGTAAGCAGGAAGATTTTATTCAACACGCCAATTCTCTTAATTCTAAAATCCTGCAATACGGTCAGCATGTGTTTGATACCATAACGCCGATATTGAAAGCCTTTGCTGATACTCATGCTTTCGTGCGCAAGCTCATGATGAAGAATACCGGCAATAGTCCTGTGTTGAAATTCCTCAAGGACATCCAGGCAGAGCTTGGCAGCCTTGTGCCTATTAATTTCCCCGAGTATTATACATTTGACCGCATGAAGGATTTACCGCGATATTGCAAAGCCCTTGCTCTGCGGGCTGAGCGAGGAAGCCTCAATCTCGCCGGTGCGCAAAAGAAAATGCAGGAAGTAATGATTTATTCCCAGCAGCTACAGCAAATGCTTACACCAACCACAAACGACTTTATACCATTGCGTACCGGAATCCAGGAACTCGTCCGGTTTAAGGACGATATTTTAGTGGATTATTCGGAAGAGAAAAAGAATATGATTGAAGAATTATTCTGGATGATCGAAGAATACAAGGTCTCTCTTTTTGCCCAGGAACTAAAAACGCCCTACCCTGTCTCCCCCAAAAAACTCAACCAGCTAATTAAAGAAATTGAGAGCACAATTTAATCATTCGTATTCTTCCAGATAACGCTCTATATAATCGCGCACATTATCTTTTGGCTGATAGCTGCCAAAGTGACCTTCGCAGAGGATATCGGCATTGAGCGCAAGCAATGTCTGCATTGATTTTTTCCATGCTTCAATATCGGAACCAAAAGCATCGTTAAATGGTCCATGGATATCCTGACCGAAAAGAACACGTTTTCCATCCCTGTCCATATATATAGCAATAGAGCCGGGCGTGTGGCCGGGGGTATGCAGACAGTGTAATTCTTCCGAACCGAATTTTAAGATTTCATGTAATCCTTTTATTTTATGATCAACTTTTGTCGGCGGGAAAGTTGTGCCATACCAGTTGACGGCCGTTTTGAGAGAATCACCAGTTTCAACAGCCTTTGCATCCAGTTCATGAATTAATATTTTCGTGCCGTAGCGCTCATTAAAGAAAGGCGCGGAACCAATATGATCGATATGACAGTGCGTTAAAATTAGATGTGAAATGTTGGCGGGATTTAACCCCAGCATTTCAATGTTCCGAACAATTTGAAGAGCGCTTCTACCCACTCCCGCATCGATCAAAACGAGCACGCCTGAAAAATCAATCAGGTAAATTGCCGCGTCATCGGAGGAAGTAATATTGGGACCGCCGATTAAATAAATGCCACCGATTATTTCCTCAGTCTTTATCCTCATGATCGTAACTTTTCAGTTCTCTTGGACATTGGTTCATGACTTAAAAGTACCGATTATTTCATTAATATCTTCTATCTTATTATCAATCAGATAATTTTGTATCCCGTCAATTATATTGAGTGTGGCCCGGGGATTGATGAAGTTGGCCGTGCCGATTTGCACTGCTTTAGCGCCCAGAATTAAAAATTCGAGGGCATCTTCAGCGTTCATTATACCACCGATGCCAATGACGGGGATGGAAACTCTTTGGACGACTTGCCAGACCATCCGCAGCGCTACCGGTTTGATTGCCGGGCCGGACAAGCCTCCGGTGATATTTTTCAAATGCGACATTCTTGTCTTCAAATCGACAGACATACCGGCCAATGTATTAATCAGCGACACGGCATCAGCTCCGGCTTTTTCCACTGCCTGCGCGATTGCCGCGATATCCGTCACATTAGGAGTCAGTTTGACAATGACCGGAAGATTTGTCTCACCCTTTACCCGGCGAGTAACCTCTGCGGCAGCTTTAGGATCAGCACCAAAACTAAGACCACCCTTCTTGACATTTGGACAAGAAACATTTACTTCCAGCGCATGCACGCCCTTTACGGAGCTGAGCTTTCTGGCTACTTTTTGATATTCCAAATATGATTCACCATAGATGTTAGCAATGACCGCCACATCATGCTTTTGCAAAAAAGGAAGCTTCTCTTCTATGAACACATCAACGCCGATATTCTGTAAGCCTACGGCATTGAGCATGCCGCTGGCCGTTTCCATAATGCGTGGCGGTGGATTTCCCAGACGCGGCTTTAGTGACAGGCCTTTAACAACAATGGCGCCAAGCCGGTTTAAATCAACGTAATCGGCATATTCTTCTCCATAGCCGAATGTCCCCGACGCCGTCATAACCGGATTTTTTATTTTCAAAGCCCCAATATCTACGGCCAGATTTACATTTGTTTTGAATTTCTTTTTATTCACAATTATTCCCAAACGATTTGCCGAATATCAAATACCGGCCCATCAGCGCAAACCATCTTATAGCAGAGATTCCCCTGTTCATCCCTGACGGCAACGGCGCATCCCACGCAAGCTCCGGTGCCACAAGCCATCCTCTCCTCCAGTGACGCCTGACAATGAAATTTGCTGCCACTTAATATTTTACTCAATGATCTGACCATTGCCTTCGGGCCGCAGGTATAAATCATCGTATCAGCCGCGGAATATTTTTTCATGTCTTTTTGAAAAGCCTCTGTGACACGACCCTTGCGACCTACACTTCCATCGTCAGTGCAAACGTGAATGTGATAACAAAGCTTTTGCAGCTTATCCAAACCAACAATGGCATCAGCCGTTTGCGCTCCCAGATAAAATGACATCGATTCTTTTGATAAACAAACATTACGGCCCAGATGCTCAGCCAACAGGGACAGTGGAGCGATACCAATACCACCGGCGATAAATATTATCTGCTTTTTACTTTCGGGAATTTCAAAGCTGCCGCCCAGCGGTCCATGAATTTCCACTTGCGAACTTTTAATCAGTCCCGCCAGAATTTGCGTACCTTTGCCGACCACACGATAGAGCAATTCCATCGAGCAGTAATTTTTCCCGCGGGAAAAAGAATAAATGCTGATGGGGCGCGACAAGAACGGATCATTCAATCCGGCGATGCGAATCATGACAAACTGACCCGGCAATGGATCGTCAAAGGAAGAGACAAGCTTCACTTTCATCAAAAAGTATTCTTTTTGAATTTCTTCGTTACTTAAGATTTCACCGATGTAAATATCTTTCGCCATTTCAACCCAATAGATATGAATTATTTATAGACTGCTAATTCCAATTCTAAATCAAAGCGCTATCTTTGTTGGCAGCGTCGCCGGCTTCCTCAATCCGCCGCGGCGGACCTGCGTCGCCTCCTCCTTGCCGCCTCGATATCATCTTTGATTTCGAAGTGGTATAAACCGCTTCGATCCTCTTTATTTATCAGCCCACATAATCAGCGCGTCTTCGTGAGTATCGGTATAATAAAGTGGCCTTCTTCCTTTTACTACAAAACCACATTTCCGGTAAAGGCTTATTGCTTCTTTATTTGTTTCTCTGACTTCCAATGTGCGGGCGCAAATACCCACTTGCATTGCTATATCCTTCATTGTCTCCATAAGACTTTGGGCAAGTCCCTGTCGTTTGGATTCTTTTTTTACTGCCAGATTGTGCAGATGAGCCTCATCAGCAATTAACCGAAAAATAATGTAGGCGCCGATAACGCTCTTTCCTTCATAAATTATCCTGATCACTAGGCATTGGGCGAGTGTGTTTTCGAGTTCTTCCGCAAACATTCCCGGAGTCCATGGCGAAGAAAATGATTCTCTTTCGATAGCCAATATTTCCGTCAGATCAGCCCTTACCATTAGGTCTATTATCACCTGAGGATCAGCTTTTTTAGAAGACATGGAAAAATTCCAAAGATACGGCAATAATTAGAAAAATTGCGCAAAATACCGGTATTGCACCCCGCAGCCTTATTGTATTGAGTGCTACCGCAATACCGAGCAACGGAAGAAAGTAGTATATCATCGTAAGCATTTTTATTATTGTAGAAGCTAGTTTAGGATAAATCCAGATCACAGCAGGAATGAAAATCGCCTGAAGAACCAAAAGATAAATTATGTAAAATGACAATACTTTGATCAAACCCAGATAAGTTTTTTGTTCAATTCCACGGATATTTGATTTTTTTGCATCTTCCAGCGCCTGATCGGAAAGAATATCATTAGATTTAATGATCATGATATCCATTTGTTTGGCCATAATTCCAAAAGGGATAAACAATAAAATAGAGAAAGCGATTAATTCCGGAGAGACACTCCCAAGTTTCTGACCGGCTAAAATAGCTACGGAAGTTGCAAGTACTGCAACCAGAGAATCGTTGGGAGGAATATAAATGCCAATCGGAATCCGGTCAATCCAAAACATTTCTATCATTGCCCCGATTATCAAACCGGCGTATGGATTGTTTAAAATAAGTCCGATAATTGGAGCAATGATTATCGGTCGGGAAATCATGGCCTGAATAAAGATACGATCAAGACAAAGCAGGCCGCCGCAAAAAGATAATAAAATAATTTTCGTGAACAATTAAATACCAACTTTTTTATGGCGTTATTGGGCAATAATCCTTCAGGGCATCTCTAATATTGACAGCCCTTTCTCGTGGTACTCGTTTTAATTCGATGAGAACCCCTGCGTTTTCTAATAATGTTAATATATCCTGAATTTCATTATCGCACAAAAAGACGGAAGGCGCACAGCATAATTTGTATTTTTCGTTATAAATATTGCCTATATTTAATTTATCAAAATGAAACCCCAGTTTATATGTTCTGCAGGCATCGGCAATATTGCTGAACAATACGATAGCTCTTTTGCCGCTTTCCCGCTTGTAAGCATATTGTCTGGCAAAAACTTCAACAGACAATATATTTACTTCAATTTCGCTGGGCACAGCCATTCTAATTACAGTTTCACAAAAGAAATCACTGGCTGCGTGATCATCTACAACAAAAATACATTTTGCCTTAACGAAAGGCACCCATGCTTCCAGTATCTGACCGTGGACAAGCCTGTTATCTACTCGAACCAAAGCTATGTCGTAAGTATCTGCCAATTATTCACCCTGTTGCTTTTTTGCTTAATATTTCACTGGCCAGGGAAATATTCTTTTTTCCGTAATCTTTAATAAAACAGGCAAACTCTTGTAGAGTTGTTTCTTCTTTTACTTCCGATAATTTAAGTAACATTGGCAAATTTACGCCGGTTAAGACTTCAACTTTCCCCTCTTTCATGAATGATAGCGAGATGTTGGAAGGAGTACCGCCAAAAAGATCCGTAAGAATTAATACTCCCCTGCCTTTATCCAGTTTTTTTATCGCATTATTGATTTCTTTTTTTAAATCTTCTACGCCTTTTGTCTGTTCAACACAAACATGCATTACACCATTGAGTTTACCTTTAATCGACTCAGCGGCCTTAATCAATTCATTTCCTAAATTACCGTGCGTGGTAATGAGTACACCAATCATTCTTCTTCCCCCTTAAATGCATCCAGGCAATTACGCCTGCATAAGTATCTTCAGTTATTGCAAATACAACCGCTTCTTTTCCCTGCAAGCACAAAATACGCGGAATATTGCAAGTCAATATTTTCTCTCCAAAACTGAAAAAATTGCCGCCATGATCTTGCCGGCATCCCGAAAATTAATCAGGTAAGTTAATGGATTGCACAATAATTGTCAAGGTTTATAAAGGTATATTTATTATGATTCGCTAGACCATTTCTTTCCTGCATGTCATTGTTATAATTGATATTATTCCAATTCTAAATCAAAGCGCCATCTTTGTTAGCAGCGTCGTCGGCTTCCTCAATCCGCCGCGGCGGACCTGCGTCGCCTCATCCTTGCTGCCTCGATATCATCTCTGATTTAGAAATGGTATTATTTTATTGATGGATCAATTTAGTTTTGCAAAGCATCAGTCAAACCGGATTGCCGGTAAATACTTTTATGATTGATTTTTCCGCTTTCCTGATTTAGATTAAAGATGAGACTTATGAACTATTTATTAAATACAACAGAAGATTATCATGTTAACAACCTGAACTCTCTGGGCTGGGAGCTGACTGTCTGTAATGCTCTTTACCCAGATTCAAGCCCGTGCCGCAATGTTTTGCTATCAAAGGATTCCTTCGGCGTCCAACTCTACCATTTTTTAGAAAAATTAATTCCCCTGCATGAAGTGCATAACGTTCTGGAGGTTGGTGGTGGATTGGGCTATCTGATGCACGATTTCCTCAGCCGGAATCCGGCACTTTCAGCGAACATGCTCGATATTTCCCCTTATCTTTTGGAAAAACAAAAAGAAATTTTATCGGGATTCAATGTCCGTTTTTGTCAAAAAGATATATTGAAAATTACCGCAGATGATATTGCCTGTTTCGATCTGGTAATTCTGAATGAAAATCTAGGTGACCTGCCGACGCTGGTTTCTCATTGCGATAAAAATGCCGGTGCAGAAAAAGAATCAACCAATTTTCAGGAAAGAGTAAAATATTTCAAGGAAAAGTATCTTCTTTCATTTCCGGAGGAAGAAAATATCAATATTGGAGCAATGGAAGTTTTGGATAAGCTCTGCCTTGCCCAAATAAAATACATTTATCTAAGCGAGCATAGTTGTGAGTCCTCGATACCTGCGCACTTAAAGCCTTACCTTGATTTTACATCATCAAATAATCCAGAAAAAATTACACTCAAAGGACACGATGAATACACGATCAAATTTTCTAACTTGCAGAAAATTGCGGAATTCTGCAATTATGAAGTTGCGCGCGGACAGTTTGCAGACTTTCTGCCTCTTGATTTTAATGACAAAGTCAAGACTGCATTGCGATTGGCAACACCATTTACCGCCGAACAGGAAATTATCCAGCAGTTCGTTTATGATCTTTACAAGTATGAATATATGGTGATAATTAAAACTGACGCTCTCGTCAAAAGTCCAATAATCGTCATACCGGCGCATGCAGGTATCCAGAACATGTTGAAAGGATAAAATTCATGAAAATTATCAAAATCGGTTCTCTTAGTTTTATCATTTTATTCTTCTTAGCAGCTGAATGCTTTGCTTTTCGCTGCGGTTCCGGTCTGGTGAGCTCTGGAGATACCAAAGCTCAAGTCATGGTAACATGCGGGAAACCTACTTCGAAGGAAACTTCCTGCGCAAATCGGCGGGTATCAACTACTACCGACAAAAATAGTAAAATTAAAAAAATTAAAAAATGTGGTAACAAAGTGGAGATATGGTATTACAATTGCGGTGGTGATGATTATATCTATGCCCTGACCTTTGAAAACGGCAAATTAACCGAAGAATCAACCGAAGGAAGAGGAAAAGGGAAATCCGCTTGCCGTGGAAAATAATTTCTTCACTATTCTCGTTATGTATTCTCTATCCCGAGCTGACAATCAGATCTTTGTAGAGACGTTGCATGCAACGTCCCTACATGTTGAACAAACGTACTGCTTCAAAACTAAAACAGCGCTTTACTTAATACCTTTATAATAAATCGGTTACGCGCAAGCAAGCGTTCTTATAACTTGTCCCCCGCTGGAGATGGTTAGGTGGTGGATATTTCTCAGCAGTTGAGTTAATCTTTATCCCATGCTTTTTTTCGCATCCAGCAATGCTATCATCTGTTCGGGACTGTTCGTCGGCAACTGACAGGTGAAGTTTGAGCAGACATAAGCAGTTGCCCGGCTTCCGACACTTTGATAGGACTTAATATAGGGTGCAATTTTCTCAATTTCCGGTTGCGATGACCCTTCGGGACGGAAGATGACAATTTTATTAGGCACAAAGTTTTTTCTCAGCGCTTTGAGCATTTCTTTTGTATCCTTTTTATCGATATCCCCCGCGATAATGACTTCATTTGCGGGACCAAGAGCAAAATCAAATGCTACAAGAAATTGCGTAAAGGCGTTGGGCATTTGATCCACTCTGCCTGAAAAAGTATTGATGATCAAAGCTGCCTTATTTTCCAAACTAGCATCTGCGGTAATCCGCGCCAGACGCAGGAAGTTGTGCAGACAAACAGAATTACCGGAAGGTATCGCCCCATCATGAATTTCCTTTTGGCGAATCAGCAATTCTTCAGCATCATCTGCAGTGAAGAATAATCCACCCTCTTTCTCATCCCAGAAATGAGTAAGCAGTTGGCAATTGAGTTCCAAGGCGTAATCAAGATATTGTGCTTCAAATGTTGCCTCATAGAGTTCCAGTAATCCCCAGATGATAAACGCGTAATCATCCACAGTTGCCGGTATCGATGCAAGACCATCCCGGAAACGGTGTAACAATCTTCCATCCGATGTGCGCATACGTTTAAGAATGAAACCAATAGCACGGCTTGCCTCCCGCGCATAAGCAGGTTCATCAAATACCTGTGCACCCTTTGCCAGAGCGGCAATCATCATACCGTTCCAATCTGTCAGAATCTTATCGTCTTTATGCGGATGAATACGTTTCTCTCTTATCGCAAAAAGTTTTTCCCTGATTTTCTCCAGCTTTTGATCAATTTCCTTTTGAGCATCATCTGTTTCGTCAACATTTATTTTGTTCAGATGTGGAATGAAATGTCCTGCTGGCATCTCCCGCATCCCGTGTAGCAGTGCATCATCGCTGTGATGAAACACTGATAAAAACAAATCTGCTTCGTCTTTTTTCAAAACAATTCGAATTTCTTCTTCTGTCCAGAGATAAAATTTCCCTTCCATGCCTTCACTATCTGCATCTTCGGCACAATAGAATCCGCCTGCTTCATCCGTCATATCGCGCAACACATAGGTGAATATTTCTCTGGCCGTCTTTTCATATTCGGTTTTGCCAGTTACCTGATAGACTTCAATGCAGGCAATTGCCATCAGCGCCTGATCGTAGAGCATCTTTTCAAAATGAGGAACGAGCCACTTGACGTCTGTTGAATACCGGTGAAATCCAAACCCTATCTGGTCGTAGATGCCGCCACGGCGCATGTTTTGGAGGGTTTCTTCCACCATTTTTAGTGCCTGCTTATTTCCTGTTCGCTTCCAGTATCTCAGAATAAAATACAGATTATGTGGCGAGGGGAATTTAGGCGCATTGCCAAATCCGCCATATTCCCGGTCAAAGATACGGGCAAATATCTCGTAGGCTTTTTTTAAAGTCTCCTGCCCCAGTTTTTTCTCTGCTGATTGTGGATGAATTTCTTGAAGGCCTCTGGTTATTTCTTCAGCAGCGTTCATGACTTCATCGCGCCTGCTGGCCCATATTGCCTTCACCTGGGGGATTAATTCCAATAGTCCGATCCTGCCGTAAATTGATTCTTTGGGGATATATGTTGCGGCAAAGAATGGTTTCTTCTCCGGCGTCATCATGATGGTCAGCGGCCAGCCACCGCTTTGTGTCATCATCTGACAGACTGTCATATAGATGTTGTCAATATCCGGCCTTTCCTCACGATCTACTTTGATATTGACAAAAGTTTCATTGAGGAGATGCGCCACGTGTTCATCTTCAAATGATTCATGCTCCATCACATGACACCAGTGGCAGGTAGAATAACCGATGGAAAGAAAGATGGGCTT
>OCZT010003362.1_pt1 | contig 16343 bp, 10 predicted proteins | sample 1539031 | NCBI WGS metagenome assembly OCZT01 (sample SAMEA3539308, study PRJEB22396) | soil metagenome | biome: tundra; feature: field; material: soil | place: USA | collected 2010-05 | depth 0.15 m | reverse complement strand
GCTAATCAGTCGATGAATGAAAATGACAAAAACATTAAACAAGAAGTACTATATTTTTTGAATAAATCTGTCCAACTTATAGGGGGTTAAGACACAAATCATTTTCCATTCAGAAATGGAAATGCCAACTTTATGGTCAAATGGCTGTTTTGCATCTCCAGAAAAAATCAATAAAGTGATAATTGATTTGACACATGATAGTTGTTTGATTTCAATAATAGATTAATAGAAGTCTAGATATTTATATATCTATAACATAGATATATAAATTTGTTTTGAAATTAATCTTCCTATATTTAAAAAGATATGTTATGAATATTCGCTATTTTACTTATTCTATAAATCTCAAAATATTGATCTCATTCATCTTAATTAAACCTTATTAGGTTCTGTAACTATATAACATACAGACATATTATCAATTGTTAGTCTCTTTAAATTCCATAACATGATATCAGAGATTATACTCCAGAAATTGACTATGTGATTATCATCGAGTTCAGATGAGGCGTTTTTTAAAACTTTTGGTTACCAGTTTAGTTGTCGACATAATTGAATCCACCTCATAATTTTTTATCAGTTATTAGAGTATTCTTTTATGTTCACTTTTAAGTAAAGATGAACATTTTACTGTATTGATTAGCAGTTCAGGGGATGCTAAATTGAGTCATTGGGATCAAAATTTATATCAGAAAATAGGTCGATGGGCAAAGGTTCGAGGAGGAGATTTCAGAATTATCGATGAAAAGGAACATTACAAGCATGTACTTAAGAAAATGCCAGAAGTACTTATATATAAACACTTTGATTAAATATACCTATCCAAAATTCTGTTTGAATGATAGATGCGTTAACTTACACCAACCTTTAGACATTAGTGCCAGCTCACACCATGTTGATTCTGGTCAATTCTGGGAGAGTCTATATTAATTTTAATAGCAAAGGTTAGCTCAAGTTGATCTATTCGTGTTGACCTCAGAACATTGTAAAGATGATAATTGTATTTGTAACCTCTCCAGATATCTGCAGAGGTTCTAAAATCTATCCTTCTTAAACCACTCCAAAATCCGATCAGAAAACAATTATCCGGCGCGGGGTGGTCAATTTGCTCCGACGTCAAGTGGTCAGGTTACTCCGGCCAGGGGGTGGTCTGTCTCGTCCTAGAAAAACCTTACACATTTGGTTAGTAATCCTGGTTTCACTTTATAGATTAATTTCATTAACAAAGAATGGTGTTATCAATCACCGACCTTTATGAAATACTACACCAATAATCGTAAAATGAATCAAAACCTAGCAAGAACCTAGCAACAAACAAAAAACCACTTACAAAACTAATTGTATGTGATTGATTATCTGGTTGTCCCGTCAAGTCTCGAACCTGAACTCTTCTGATCCAGAAGAATACGAGAATATAATATTCTTATCTTAACACATTGAATATCAATAGTGAGTTATAAAGACAAAATCATTACATTTCCATTATTTAATACCTGTTATCCCCAAAACCTAGCAAGAAACCTAGCAAGATTTAAAGTTAGGAATCCAACCTTCAACTTCAGTTTGCTTTGACTTTACTATAAAACTCACTAGACTGTTCACTTCATTGATGAGATCGTCAATCATTGCAGGAGTTATTTTTTGAAAATGATTCACTGAACCTCAACAAAATGCCTTTACTGCTACCCTGACAAATTTATTTGGGTTTGATTGATTTAAGTTTTAAATTTGATTAGGAAATAAGAAAATGAAGAATTTGTAATACAATAAAAAATGAAATCTAAATTTATATTTTTGATTGTAGCACTATTTTTTTCGATTAACATAAGCTTTGGGAACCCAGGTGAAATTTATTTAGTTCCCGATTCAATTCAGGGGACAGTGACATTCGCGGTTCTAAAGATCAATCCTATACAGTTTTTGTTAAATGAGATTCCCGTTTCCTTTGAACTCTTTCTCCCAAAAGAATGGAGCGTTCAGTTTCAGCTAGGATACATATTTCCAGCAAATGAGGCCTCATTCAGAAGAATTCTATTCGAATCAAATGGAACAAATGCTGACGCTTCAAGTGAAGGGCTTTTATCATACAGGAATAGTCCTTTTAACAATCATGGAATATCAGTTAAATTTGAATTGAGAAAATACGGGAAATATTTTTATCATGGTGGTCAGCTCATGTACAAAAACTGCTTCTATAAGAATACTGTTTTCAATGTTTATAGGGGCGGGATAACATTAAATCAGACGGAAAACAAATTCTCTAGCATAATTGGACTTGGTTATGTAATTGGACGACAATCTGATAAAAAAAATGTAATATTAGACTGGTATGCTGCTGTCGGATTAAGGGTAAGGTTTATGTCGGTTACGACTCTTGAAATAGAGAACCCGGTTCATTCCCAAAGCACATCTTATCCAAATAGTACGGAAAATTTTACATCGGTATATCCATTTTTAAATCTTGGATTCAGGATCGGATTCAGGTTTTATAAAACTGTTATGGTGTAATCCTAATGTTTCTTGTGTCTAATAATGACTGGAGATACAAACCCTTACGCCTTTTAACTATACCAGGGTCTATTGCAAAAGCCGTGCATATTGACCACATCTCGCCGGTTTTCATTTCAATATTGAAATATCTTCATTGATAATAATTTAGCTCCAGTTACAGATGGTCAATCCCATCCGGCGAAAAGTGGTCAAGGGCAACGGCTTTTCCAGTATCCATCTGCACGAGTTCTTAAAAATGGGGACCTACCATCATCTGGATTTACTACTCCTACTTCTGATCGTTTACCACCTTCCAAAACATAAAAAGTATTAGTTCCATTATTAATACTTGCAATAACATCTGCCCGTGGCCATATCCAGTTTCCGGAGACATTTCCAATATTTCCTATATGAGTAATGTGCTCATGTGTACTTTGACGATTTGGTTTTCTAATGTGTGTAATTCTACAATCTGCCATAATAATTTAATTTATATCAGATGGAAGGACAGCAATAACAATTCCTTGAATCTGACAGTTTTCACTTAATATTATAGGTTTATGTTTCTTATCTGTTGATTTAGGACGAAGTATAACAACAGATCCTACTCTTTCAAATATCTTCACAGTTGCTTCATCATTTATTAGAGCAACGATTCTCTCCCCGTTATCGGCGGTGTTTTGTTGTTTAATTAGAAGGATATCTTTATCATTTATTCCTGCCAAATTCATTGAGGTTCCACTTGCACGAAGAAGAAAATATTTTGAACCGCGCTTAGCAAGATTAGTAGAAACAGGAATAAAAGCTTCAATGTTTTCTTGCGCCAACATAGGGAGACCACAGGTAACTGTACCTACAAGTGGAACATCAATAGTGTCAATTGAAATTTGATCATGTGTATTATTCTCTGTAAGACGTAGATTGCTTCCTGTTTTTTTAATAAGTCCAATTTTCTCAAGGCGATCAATAACGATGCTGGCTGATCTGGGTGATTTACCGCCTGTAACCTTATTAATTTCGTCTAATGTTGGTTTTCTACCCTCATTAATCAGCATATTTTTGATAAGATTGTATGCTTTTTTATCCGAGTCTTTTAAGTTATAAATCATAAAGTATAAAAAGTATAAACAAAGGTATAAATAAAGTATAAGACTAGCAAATATTTTTAATAATATTTTACATAATAAGCTGGCAATTGGGTTAATGTGAAAAGGGCTTGAAAAAGGTTGCACGAGAAACAATAGTAATCCTGATTTTTCAATTTTTCTTCAAAACCTGGCGTAACCCTAACGTAAAAAAAAAGACACTCACAATTTAGAACTGTAAGTGTCTGATTTAAAATCCATCTTTCTTTGACCACTTCAAAATCCGGTCTGATAAAACTTAACATACACAACTAAACAACAAATCTTAAACTCCTATTACGGGTGGTCAATTTATTTTGGCCAACTCGAATCTACTGTTATTTTATTAACAGAGTGATTTTCAGAAATTTATTTTAAAAATATACTTCTATATAGAAAATAATTACATAAATTTACTAATTATATGAATTAGACAGTACATATATTATGTATTAGACAATCCGTTTTATATGTTTCAATATTTTCCTGAACAATATTTTTTTATAAAAATTTCTTTAAGGAGTAATCCGAAAACTATTTATGAGAGTAGAAGAATCATGAAATTCAAAACAATGTATCCTGAAAACAAAAAACAGAATTTGGATTTTCAATTTAATAGTAATGGGATTAATGTAAACATCTTCGATGGGTTTCGGCAAAGGCTCAAGGAGACTCAAATGGTTACTACTTGTGATTATTGAGTTTTTTTGTGAACCTTAAAAATGTACGGACAAAGTCACCATCCTAACAAGGGACATAATCATTAACAAATAAAAAAATGACAGATAAATTATTATCAAACCAAAAACTCAATTTTAATGAAAAATTGGTTACAGCAAAAGGGACAAAATCAACCTCAAATGAAATATTGAAAGATAAAAATTTAAAACTTTCATGACTGCGGGTGATAATCTGCTTTAACAAAATGAAATAAAGAGTGTATGAAAACCAAAATTCATATCTCGTTTATCATCGCATGTTTTTTGATAGCATCAGTTGCAAGTGCTCAGGATCTTGACAATTTACATGCTCTTAAACCTTTCGTCGCAAATGGCTCAGCGCAGTTACGCGGTATTTATGATCATACTTCCGGCACTACTGCTGACAGAGTTCCCTTCTCCTATATTTTTTCCGGCAATTTTAATTTAAATATATATGGAATTTCCATGCCTGTCAGCTTCAGTATCAGTGAAAGGGACCGCTCCTTCCGGCAGCCTTTTAACCAGTTTGGCATTAGTCCTCATTATAAATGGGTAACTGTTCATTTAGGATACAGGAACATTGATTTTTCTCCCTATACACTTGCAGGATATACTATGTATGGCGCAGGAGTGGAATTGACACCTGGTAAATTGCGGCTTGGTTTTATGTATGGAAGATTGAACCGCGCCACCACTTTAGACACCACTTCATTAAGCCTGGTACCGGTTTCTTTTACACGAAAAGCAATTGCTGCTAAAATAGGATATGGTACACAGAATAATTTTATTGATATCAGCTTTCTGAAAGGGAAAGATGATATGACCAGTATAAAAGTTGGGAAAAATATTTTAGATTCTCTAAATGTGTTGCCAGCGGCTAATACAGTAGTGGCCATTAGCGGAAGGCTAACACTCTTTAAAAATTTCTTTATAGAAGGTGATGTGGGTACCAGCTTATACACCCGCGACGTCAATTCCCCGATTAGCCTGAACTCTGTAAATGATCCTTTAATTATAAAAATTAAACCATTTGCAATCGTAAATGGTACCAGCGAATTGAACACCGCCATCACGGGTTCTATTGGCTACAAGGCTAAATCCTATTCGGTTAAGTTACAATACAGACGCATTGATCCTGGCTTTCAATCCATGGGCGCCTATTTTTTCAATAGCGACCTGGAAAGCTATTTGCTGACACCCGGCTTTCATTTGTTCAAAAATAAATTAAGATTTAATGGAAGTATTGGAATCCAGCACGACAATTTGCAGCACCAGAAAGAAGCTACTTCAAAAAAAATTATTGGTACTGCAATGCTAAGCACAGATATAACTTCTCATCTCGGCTTAGATATTAACTATACTAATTTCTCCAATAACCAGCAACCGCAAACTATTCGCTTTGCCGACTCGCTTAAAATTGTACAAACAACTCAGAACTTTTCTGTGAGTCCACGCTACACTATTCTGGGCACTAAGGCTTCACATACAATAGTGTTATCTGCCAACCTGATGATGATGAATGATTTCAATAATTATTTTTCACAAAATGCCATTAGCCGCAATGTAAATTATAAACAATTTTATTTCAATTATACCTACGGAAATATCCCCGGAAAATATTCTGTATATACCAACATAAGTTATACGGATGCAGAAGCTCCCGGCACTTCGGACAAAAACAAAGGCGCTACTCTTGGCTTTAATAAATCATTTTTAAAATCTGCTTTTTTATTTTCTGCAAGCGGAGGTTATTTTTTTGGAACACAAAATGGTGACCCGGATAATACTATTAACGCATCAGCCAACCTGCAATATAAATTTTTGAAAAGGCAAAGTTTTACAGCCTTGATTTTTTATACATCCAATAAACCCAAAAATGCAGTTTCAATCCCCGCTTTCAGCGAACTGCGTGGTGAACTTGCTTATACTTATAGTTTTTAATTTTTTTACTATGAAAGGCAATTTCTTATACCGGAAAATATTTTTACTAACCATTTTATTAATAATATTATGCGTTACCAATATTTCAGCGCAGGTGGATATAAAGATAAGTATCCTTCCCCCTTACCCAAGTAAGGTTACAGATTACGCATCTCATCCGCAACAAGTTTTAATATTGGTTCATAATGTAAGCAATCTTCCGAAGGATATCCAGTTAAGGGGAACCATTACCGGGGATAATGGAATTGTGCTTCGAGTAAGCCCTCAATACAAAAGTCCATCACCGATCCATCTTGGTGCAGGTCAAACGCTAAACCTTAATGGTAGTGACATAAGCCAGTTGTTTGATTATAACCAACTTGTATTTAGTGGTATTACAAGAGACCAGGTAATAAGGGGAAACGGTTTACCGGAAGGCAATTACCAGGTTTGTGTGCAAGCGTTCAATTATAATATCAATCAACCTTTATCAGAAACAGAGCCTATGGGCTGCAGCAATGTATTTCCAATTACCAGCGTAGAACCTCCATACATTATTACTCCATTTAATGACCAGGCAATCTCTGCACAGACAACTCAGAATTTTATAATCACCTGGTCAACACCCGCCGGTGCTCCGCCATCTACGCAATATAGTGTGGAGATGGTGGAAATATTGGACAACCGAAATCCGAATAATGCAATCAATACTGCAACTACACCGCCTTTTTTTCAGCAAACGGTTAATGGAAGTAACTTATTACTATATGGTCCGTCTTTGCCATCACTTACTCCCGGCAGAAAATATGCATTGATGGTTACTGCTAAAGATCCATTCAACTCAGTTACTTTCCGCAATGGAGGAAGAAGTGAAGTAACAAGTTTTATTTACGGGCAACCGGCAGATACAACCGGTACAAATTCAACAACAGCGACTAACAATAATAACACAAACATTCCTTCAGTAACTATTAAAGGAAATATAAACTGGTTTTACAGAAAATCAGAAGAGGTTGCTCCTTCCACAAGAACAGCCTACACGCCACCTAGAAACGGCAGGTTTTATGAACAGGCAAATTATGTAAACTCCAATTTAATAGTAGGTGCGGCATTGAGCGACCCGACTTTTGTTGCCGCCGTAAAATCTGCATCTACAGTACTTTCCAATCAAAATAATAATAATAATAATAATAATAATAATAATGGGACATTAGCCTCATTTAAAATGAATACTTTGAAATCGGTTCAGCCAACAGCACCGGTTGTGCCTTCCACATCAAGCCAGCTTTATAAATTTTCACCTTATTTGGTAAGTATAATTGGCGGTGGATTCAACCTCCCAAACAATACAAGCAACCCTGCCTTTTTTAATGATTACGGTTCTCAATCGCATCCTTTATCAAACACCATTATTAAAGTAATGGCTACAGATACGACAAGCCCTTCATCATCTTCACAGCCTTTCTTAGTGGGCACAGCGGTAACGGATGCTGATGGAAATTTTCAACTTGCAATTGTTCCTCCATCAACATTCGACAATAACAAAGGATATAAATATTCTGTTAGTGTACAAAATAATAATTTCTCCATGCCCGGGTATTCATTTTCTATTCCGGCTAATACCATTAACTATGATTTAGGTGAATTAAAAGCATTGGCTAATACCTACCGGTATATTCCTTTTGCAATAAATGGAAACGATATTGAACTGGTAAACACATCTATAAAAATTTATCGCCGTGCCGATTTTTATAATACCAACCCTGCATTAAAAACAGAAGGCAATTTGGATGTGAATAATCGAACTCCCGAAACGATTGACGGCCAACTCTACATACCGATAGATACAGTGAGAGAGGGTTATACAGCTTCACGTTTATTTTATAGCAGTGGCAGCGATGATGAATATAAAATTATAGTGAATGTAGCACATTATTCCACCTTCAATACCAGCCTTGTTACTACTACAAATAATACAAATCTAACCACGCCGCAATCCATACAAAAGGCTTACCGTCTAAGTATCTTGCCTAACACACTAAGCGGAAATGTATCGAAAGAGGCTGAGCATAGCGGACCGAAACAATTTATACCAGGCGCTATTGTTACACTTTATTTAACTGATGCTGCTTATAAAAAAGCCACGCAGGTTTCTAATCATTTAATATTAGCTACGCCTGATATAACAGCACATGTAAATGTTAATTTATCAAATCCGGTTTCACAACCAACCGGTTCATCCAACAATTTAAATCAGAATAAGAAAACCGCACTTGTAAATAAAAATTATTCCATCCCAACAAAAGAAACAAATCCTCCTTCTACCTCCGGCAACAGTAAAAACCCGATGCAAATTCTGACTCCTTCATTGCTTTTGTATGAGGTAGCCTATAGCATTAATAACGGGCAGATGACAACAACCACAGATTCATCGGGGAATTTTTCCATATCGAATATACCTGTGAACCCAGAATGCATGAAGATTGTTGTGAAAATTCCCGGATATGATGCAACCCTGACTGATAGCATTCATGCATGTTTTTTTGAAGAGGGAACCCAACAAAATAATGCAAACGAAATATTTAGATTCAAATCGTATGCAGTTACAGGAAAAGTAGTGGATGATAAAAACAATTCAATTCAGGCAGGGTATAAATGGACATCCGGTGGCACCGAAGGAAAGACAGATCCTAACGGATATATTGCCACTTTTCATGAAGCCGGCAGAGACACTTTGCTCGTTTATAGATTGGGATATGATACAGTTCGTCTACCTATTTTTATTGACCAGCAATTATTAGAATCCACCCCACAGGCAACATCTTCCGGCGGTACAAAAACGGTGATGAAAATAATACCATTACAAGGTAAAGACAAACAAAACGAAAACCCAACGGACAATTATATGGCAGCACTTCGCTCCACAGCTACTTATAAGCTGTCTGTTACTGAAGGTAAACCAATGTCACCCGCAGGTTTTGGGTTTATGTCAAATTCCACAATGGCTACAGCAGCCTTCGCAAAGTCAATATTAAATAAAAATGACAACCCTTCCGGAGCATTGGATTTGAATACCATTATTTTGACCAAACAAACCGGGCGTATGTTGATCACCGTTACAGACAATAATAATATTCCTGTTAATAATGCAGCCATACAAATTGATGGCACTGATTCTACTGAGCGTACTGATATAAATGGCAAACGTTTTATTGAAGGACCTGCAGGCAGTTTGTTGCTAAATGTATCCAATCCTGGTTCTGCATTAGCGCCACAGCAGGTAGCCGTTACCGTTAGTGTTACTGATACTACTAAAAAAAACATTCAATTAGAGCCAGGAGTAAAAGTAACCGGCACAGTGAAAGCGAATGGTACTGCCATCGCCGGTGCAGATATTATGGTGGATGGCGTTGATTATTTACGTGCCACTTCGGCAAATGATGGCTCTTATTCCATCATTTTACCACAGGGAGATTATACTTATACTTTGAAGGCGGCTAAATCCAATTACGTTTCTGATAAAGTCAAAGACCAGACTTTTGCACCACCAGGAGCAACCGTAAACTTCAATCTAACAACTGCGTCTTTCAGCATCAGTAAGTTGGTTGGGTTCGATGTGCAGATAGATAATATCACAGAAGTAGATGCCACTCATAAAAAATTAAGTGGGTCATTTGTAAGCCTGCCCAATAATTCGGTGTTTGCATTAAAGAGCGGTACAAGTATTCCGTTTTCAAATGTTGAAGTCGTGATCCAGAATAATATTCCCGTTCCTGCAAATGGTGTCATAAATACAGATGTTACGGAACTTTCCTTGAAAGTATTTAATTTTCTTCCTTTAAAACTAACGAATAACAGCAGCGCAATTGTTGTGCGCTCAACAAGCACTGAAGGTGATGCAGGACAGATTGAAGGTTTGCCTGTTATTGATTATGTAAGCTTTGTACCATCGGGTATTGCACCTTATGTAGATGCATCATTAAAACAATATGTACAAAATCAATCAACTTCTTCGGCGGTAAGCATACCTGTTATCAATAGCGGAGGCCAGCTTTCTGCATCAAGTTTATCAATAAGTGGCAGCGGTAGTCAAAGTTTTAATTTATATGGTTTTAATGTAACGCTTGACCTTGCCAACAGCTCTGTCAAATCAGATGGTTTGCATTTGAAAGGCAGCATCAACTTTAATAATATTCCGCTCATTAGTAATACAACGATTCAAATACAGGATCTGTCAATTGGAACCGATGGTTATGTAAGTAATGTTTCCGTCAACATGAATCCTGCACCAAAATTTCAGATTGCAAGCTGGAGTGCCTCATTAACCGGATTGTCTTTTAATGATAATGGTTTCAGCATTAGTGGCAATGTGCAGGTGCAAATACCCGGTTCGAAAACTTCTGAAATCGATTTCGCGAATCTCAACATTTCCACTGACCAACTATATGGCGGTTCATTTACGATTCCCAGTGAAGGCATAGATGTGTTTGGTATTGTGAAATTCCTGGGAGGCAGCACACCATTGAGTTTTGGTAAAATAGGTTCTACCAATGTGTATTATATCGGTGGTTCAGGCACTGTGCAATTCCCTTCTTTATTTGGTAGTATGTCGCTCCAGTTTTTCCAGGTACAAACCGATGGAAAATTTGTCGCTACTGTTCAAACAAATATTAATGAAGATTTCTTTGGACTTGCAAAAGTGCAAATAACAGATGTAGGCTTCCACACGACAAATGGCATGGGTGTGGATGTAAATGGAAACTTTGCGCTCACTGCAATTCCATTTTTAAAAGCTTCTGCGGGGGGTGTACATTTTGGCACGGGCGGATCTGTAAGTGTTGATGATCTCGGGCTGAGCTTTGATATGGTAGGCATTGCCAATGTATCGGCCCATATTACATTTGTAAATCAGCCGGACAAAAAAGGTTTTGCCGGAGACGGAAGTATTACTATCGCAGGTTTACCTGGTGCCAATATAGGTTTCAGTTATTATAAGCTTCCCAATGGCATTTCTGTATCAGCCAATTTTAAAGCAAATATTTCTATACCGATTGGTGCGATCGTTTCTATCAATAACCCTGGTGGTGGGTTTAGTCTAAAGACTGCAGACCATAGCTGGCTGGTTAATATCAATGGTGATTTGGCGGTAACTGGTTTAGGACCCACAGTAACAATTAGTGTAAGCGTAACCGTTACCAGCGGTCCGGTGATAACGGGAACTGCCGGACTCAATGTACTTACCCTTAATATAGCGAATGCTGCAGTGGTATTAGATGTGCCTAAATCTTTATTTACCATCAATATCAATTCAGATGTAAGCCTTATCCCAAAAATAGTTACAACCCAGGGTTCAGCGGTGTTCACACTTAGTGCTGCAAAGAATGATTCTTATTTTATGATAGCAGCGCAGTACCAGTCTTCCTTATGGGGCATATTTAACGAAAGAGCCAATATTGCCGCGGGCTGGGGATTGGATGTAAACAGGCATCCTGAATATGCAGAGTACACGAGTTTTATAGACAATGATTTTTTAGACAATGGAGTATTAAAAGGAATCAGTATGCAGGCAACATCAAATATTGATTTTGAATTCACAGGTGATATTTTAATTGCAAAAGGTTCTGTGTGGTATAAAAATAGTGCGCTAATAAAAATAAATGCGGGAATTGGATCAGACAATTATGGTTTCGATATTGGTGCAGGTTGGGATTGCGGAGCAACTTTATCGTTGCCGGTTGTTGGTCCTGTTGGCGGAGTAGAAATTGGCGCTACGGGAGCTATTCATGTGCAGTATTCAGATGGATGTTTCAACGCTGCTGCAAAATTGGCCGCAACTCTTTCAGTTACTGTCGGTATAGGTTGCGATGATGGATGTTACACCGGGGTTTGTACTAAATATTATGTTCCATCCGGGGCCAAATTATGTGTGAATCCCAACCTGAATATTGGATATGATTGTGATAAAGGGTTCAATTTTGGCATTAGTTTTTAAAAATCAAAATATGATATAAGATGTATAAAAATATTTTCTTAATAATATGTGTGGTTATTGCAGGATATAACGGAAATCTATATGCGCAAAATAAAAATGCGCACCCGGGAATGCAATTATTTAATTCTGCGAAAGGCCCCGTGCTTTTATTCGGCAGCAATAGTATCAACAGCAATTCAAAAGATAGTAAAGGAGCCCAATATACTCTCAGCCGGACACAGCAAGGAACAGGAGCTGTTAAGCAACTTGTATTACAGGGAATGGCAAAAGATTTCTCATCTTTTAAAAAATTAATTGGCGAAACACTTAGTAAACAACTACAACATCAATTAAAATTGAATTCTGATAATGAACTCTGGCAATACATCCAAAGTCATCCTGATTTAACTGCCTATGGTCTGTTTGCCTTTAATGTCCCTTTCAGAGCTGCTATGGGTACAGCGTATATTGATGAGGAGGTAAAAAGTAAAAATGGTGAAACGTTTATATATAGTTTACAGGTTTCAGGAAGTGTTAATAATAATTACACGTCAACAATTACCATAGGAAAAGCCCCTGATTTTAATGCACCAAGACTTACAGTATCAAAATCTACAGATTCATTGGTTTCAATTCGTTGGAAAGCAAAAGTGAATAATGATTTTCCGTTTTTCGCATCTGTTTATAAACAAACAGGCGGCAGGGGCAATTATCAAAAATTAGCCTCACGTATCCTCGTTAGTATAAAAAATGACAGTGCTTATTTTTTGTTCAATGAAAAGGTAAATGCACACAGCGCTTATAAATATTTTATCCGCCCTGCTGATTTATTAGATAATGAAGGAGAATTCAATTCTGATACGGTGAGTTTGGTGGCGGAAAATTTTAATAAGCTGCCTTCTATTACGAGCCTTAAAGCAGTAGATACTTTAAACAGTATTTTATTATCGTGGAAACCACTTCCTGCCAATTCATTATTGACAGGGATTGAAATACAGCGCTCACGTGATTCAAGAGGTGACTATGTAATCATTGATACCATCAATGCATTAAGCAATACCTATCGCGATACAAGGTTATTACCTCATGTAGCTTATTATTATCGTTTATCTGTTCTTCATGCAGGCCCGCAGGAAAGAAATAAATTTTATACTAAAGTAAGTGCAGCAATGCAAAAGGTAAATCACTTACCCGATGCACCGTACGGCGTTTCAGTGAAGACAACTGAAAAGGGCGTACGCATTGCGTGGCAACCGGTTAACGATCTTGATATCTATGCTTATTATGTGTATCGGGGTACTTCCTTACAATCAAAAATGGAAGTCATTTCTCCATCACTTACCGATACAGTGTTTACTGATACTACTTCCAACCTGAGCAGGCAAACAGATTATGTATATGCTGTAAAAGCAGTAAGCAATGCCGCTAAAGAAAGCCCGTTTTCAGAAAAGATTTCTGCACATCTTCCCTTCGGAAAAGAAAAACCATTAGCGCCTGGCGGCATAAGGGTAACAGTAAGGAGTAACCGCTTTTATATACAATGGGAAGATGTGAAAAAAAATGACCCGGCAATACTTGGATACATATTATATAAACATAAAATCGGGAATACCCCTTTGCAATATTCAGTGGACAAACCTGCATCAGTCGAAGCAACAAGATTGGAACTGGAGCCGGTTGTACAGGGAGTAATTACTGTTCCTTATTATGATGACACCATTTCTTCGAATGGAGACAAATATGAATATCTGGTTTCGGCAATAGATCAATTTGGCGTGGAAAGTGGATTATCAGCAACCGCATCGGCTGCCAACTTGCCAAAACCTTTGATCGCAGGCCCTGCACAGATTTATGTTCGCTCTGTAAAAGAGGGAGTGGCTATACAATGGGAACAAGCGGATGTAATCAATGTACAATCATTTGTTATCTACCGTAGAAGCATAAACGAAAAATCACCAACAAAAATAGCCATTGTAAAAGGCCCCGGCAATCAATACATTGATAAAAAAGCAGTACCGGGTAAATTATATGTCTATTCCGTTGCGGCCATAACAACAGCAGGCGAAAGTGAGGTTAGCGTTGAAAAATCTATTCGAAAATAATAATGGAATTTAATTAAAAATAAAATGTTTTGTATGCACAAAAAATTAATGATAATAAGCAGGTTGGTAATAATGGCTATTATTTTGTTTCTATTTTATAGCTGCGCCAAAACATTTGACACAACGTATAATAATGTAGCCCTAAAGATAGATAGCATTGTTCCGGCAAATGGCTCCGCAGGAACACCCGTTCGTATTTATGGAACCGGCTTTGCGCTACATACAACTGATAATAAAATAAATTTTAATGGTACACCGGCAAGAATAGATAACACGAATACAAATGCTATTGGGGCATTACTCGTCTATGCGCCGGCAAATGGCAAGACAGGGAATGTAGCCATCATAAAAGGAACAGACTCTGCAACGGGCCCTGTTTTTACCTACAACATGCTTGCGCCACATATACAATCTATTTCTCCCGCAACCGGCTATCCATTCATAACCGTAACGATAACCGGTAATAATTTTTCTGCAACTGCCGCAAATAATAATGTGTTGTTTAATAATATAAAAGCCGTTGTATTATCCGCAGATACCGATCGTTTGCAAGTGCAGGTACCTTTACCACCAGCTTTTCCACCAGCAAGTATTCCTGTTACAATAACGACTAACGGATTAACTTCTAATGGTGTCCAGTTTCAATATTTAAATTATGCCCCGGTTATCTCCAGCCTCAATCCTACAAGTGGTATCGCAGGTACACAGGTAACCATTAACGGAAGTAATTTTCTTTCTGATACTTCAAAAATGACGGTATCATTTAATGGAGTAAAAGCGGTATTTGTGTCAGCAACTGCAACCAAATTAGTTGTGAAAGCACCTATTAGTACTACCGGTAAAATTAGTGTAACAATAATCCCCTATAATGTTGCTGCAACAGGACCTGTATTTACCTATCTGCTTCCTCCCATTATAAACAGCATTAGTCCAACTTCCGGGCAGGCAGGCGCTACAGTCACAATTACCGGAAGCAATTTTGTAGCCGACACTTCTAAAAACATTGTCTATTTCAATGGTGTAAAAGCAGCGGTAATCACAGCAACTACTTCGCAAGTTGTTGTTCTTGCTCCTATAAGCACTACGGGTAAAGTAAGTGTAACTGCAAACAGCTTAACCGGAACCGGGCCAGTATTTACTTACGTAGCTCCTGCTCCTGTAATTACAAACATAGCCTATAACAACCTATTCATAATTTTTGGTCAACACTTTGATCCCACTGCATCCGTGGTGTCTATTGATGGCCACATTGCGAGTGGATTTACTTATGCTGATTATGGCAATGGCCAATCGGTTTTGAGCAAACAAAATTACACTCCACCCTCTACTACAAACAACCCGGCACCTGTTACAGTCACTGTAAATAATGTTGTAAGCAATTCATATTCTTTTTTGTTTTCTCCTCAAATCAATTCTGTAACACCTGATACGGTTTCCTACAAGAATATCATAAGCCTTACCGGAATTCTTTTCGGTAACAGTTCGGTAGCCAGTAGTGTAAAAGCTTTCTATTATGACCAGGGGCAAAACAAAATTTATATGTCACCAGACCCAACCGTAGTTTCGTGGAATACAAATACCATAAAGATCAATATGCCGGATTATGGTAGTTATCCTATTGGCTCAGGCACTCAACCATTTTACCTGGAAGTGAATGTGGGTGGTAAAACCACAAATGCATCCGTTCATTTTCATATTCTTTAAAATAGTATGAGGGAATAAAAAGCAAGCATATTATCAAAAGTTGATTTTCGATTAATACAACAAAAGGCTATCATTCCCTTTTCTATCTATGTTGATTTAAAAATTTATCCATTAGAACTTCTAACGATTTTTAAAGTACGTTCATCGGTTATTTTTAAAAATGGGTTTGCGATAAAAGTACTTTTAAGCCAGATTTCTATTTTTCTAATTAGTCGATCCTTAAGAAGTCAGTTTTAACAATAATTTATCAGGATCTGATGTTCCTGAGTCAATATCTTGACAATTTCATTTAAGACACAGATAATAGACTTACGGATTTTCCGTAACATCT
>OCZT010003361.1_pt1 | contig 16345 bp, 14 predicted proteins | sample 1539031 | NCBI WGS metagenome assembly OCZT01 (sample SAMEA3539308, study PRJEB22396) | soil metagenome | biome: tundra; feature: field; material: soil | place: USA | collected 2010-05 | depth 0.15 m | reverse complement strand
TGCGATGCAGCATCAGCGGGTTTAGATTCCGTTTCATCGTCGCCACAGGAAAGACTCATGAAGATAAACAAGCACCGCATCGGCTACTCCGTCACCGCAGTCATCGCCCTGCTCATTGGAGCGGGCAAAGTGGCGGTGACGGCTTCCACCGCCACCGCCGCTGCAGCCATCACTGCGCCCTCGGCATGTAAGCAGCTCCGAGAAGCGTTCCTGCATGGTGACGAGGCCGGAATTACCGCCAGCATGAAGGCCATCGCCGAAGACAAGACGACCAATGACACCGCCCGCGAGTACGCCGGCTACTATGCCAACCGCGATGCGGCCAACAAGTCCGCACAGGAGAAAGAGATCCCGATCATCCAGTTTTACTGCAGCTTCTAAGCTTGCGATTAAACCTTGGTCTGGGTGTCATGCGGCTTTCTTGACTGCTGGGTAACGGGTTCGGGGTGGTCGTCGAGTGTTTTTAGGGCGCCCGGGTCCGGGTCTGTCGGATTTCGGCGCACTGGCTGGTGTGCCCAGGGTTGGGCGGAGTCGGCGAAACCCTCTGCGGACGCGGGCTGGGGTGAGTTTGGCGCGGTGTCGGTTAGTGCGGCGCCGATCGCGATCGGGTCGTAGCCGGTGTCGAAGACGAACATCGGCAACTGGCCATCGTCGGGTAAGCGCGCCACGAACCGGGCGATCTGTTCGATGGTGACCGTCGTGGTGTCGCAGGTGGGCGGGACCGGCGCGGCGTCTACCGGCGCGGTCCAGGAGTCGAAGGCCCAGTCGAGCTGGGTGATCCACTGGTAGGACCAGCCGGCGACGATGGCTGGCCGGCCGAGTGTTTGGGCGCCGAGTAGTAGAAGCCCCGCTCGGGGTGGTCTGCCCGTCGCAGCGCGCCCAGGTGGAGGCGTCGACGGCGAACACGGCTGGCCACGTGGTTGGCCGGTGCGCTACCAACAGGTCGCGCATCACTTCGTGGTCGATTCGTCCCAGGGACAGGGCTTTGTCCAGGCTGCCATGGCTGCGACCGAAGGCCGGCTCCAGGCTCAGCGTCGGTACCGAGCTGACCGGTGCCGGCGCGCACAAGGCCGCGTCACACAGCTCGAACGCCGCGTCGGCCCAGCCTGTCAGACAACGGAAGAAACCGGCACGGAAGTCGACCAGCGCAGCCACGAGCGGGCTCGCCTGTGTGAATCGGTTGTGTTGTGTGTTCATCAGCCGTCCTTCCCAGACAGTATTTATACTGTCTGGGAGAAGTGCTGGCAGAATCATCTCGACACGCCGAAAGGACCTCACCTTGGCGCGATCAACCGCACAACGACTGGCCATATACCAAAGCCGTTACCGCGAGCTCGTGGCCCAGCTTGGCGACGTCGGCTACATCGCCGCCGGCAGCATCACTTGTCGCCACACCCGCTGTGGAACCCCCAGCTGCCGCTGTCACGCCGACCCCCCACAGATGCATGGACCGTACTGGCAGTGGACGGCCAAGATCGACGGCAAGACCCTCACCCGCCGACTCAGCCAGACCGAAGCCGAGCTCTACCAGGAGTGGATCGCCAACGACAGCCAGTTACGCGCCATCATCACCCAGATGCGCAAGGTGGCAGCCAAGGCCACCGAACTGACCATGAAAGAGGCCAAGAACAAGTCAGCCAAGGTTTAATCGCAAGCTCAGGTTCCCCGCCTAGCACCTCGTCAACAGCTCCGCCCTTCACCTGAGGGGCGGCCTGTCTTTGATGGGGATTCAGACAACCTCTGCGATGTCTTGCTGCGCGCCTGAGGCGAATTGCGTGTTGTACAGGTCCGCATACACGCCGCCCTGTGCGAGCAGCTCGTGGTGCTTGCCGCGTTGCACGATGCGCCCGTCGACCACGACCAGGATCTGGTCCGCGCCGCGCACCGTCGACAGCCGGTGGGCAATCACCAGTGCGGTGCGACCTGTCAGTGCCGTGTCCAGCGCACGCTGGACGGCCAGCTCGGACTCGCTGTCCAGGTGGGCCGTGGCTTCGTCAAGAACCACCAGGCCGGGTCCCTTCAGCAGCAGCCGGGCAATGGCAAAGCGTTGCTTCTCGCCACCGGAAAGGCGGTGGCCGCGATCGCCCACGACGGTGTCCAGGCCCTCAGGCAGGCTTGAGACCAGATCCCAAACCTGAGCCGACGTCAGGGCGGAGATCATCTCCTGCCGGGTTGCCCCCGGCTTGGCGTAGGCCAGGTTGGCCGCGATGGTGTCGTGAAACAGGTGCGCATCCTGGGTAACCACACCGACGACGTCGTGCAGTGACTCCATCGAAACCTCGCGCAGATCGATCCCGCCCAGAAGGATCCGACCCTCCGTGGGGTCGTACAGCCTGGCGACCAGGCTGGTGATGGTGGTCTTGCCCGCACCGCTGGGGCCCACCAGGGCGACCAGCTCACCGGGCTTGATCGTGAAGGTGACATCGTGTAGTACCGAACCGCTCCCGCGCCGGTCACCGGAGGCCACCGTTTCCAGCGACTTCAGCGAGACCTCGTCCGCTGACGGATAGCGGAACCCGACGCCGTCCAGCTCCACCGAGACCGGATGCTGTGGCAGGACGACGGGGTTGGCAACCTCTTTGACAATGGGTTCGAGATCCAGCACCTCGAACACCCGCTCGAAGGAGACCAGTGCCGTCATGACGTCGACGCGCACATTGGACAGTGCCGTCAGCGGCCCGTAGAGCCGTCCGAGCAGCGCAGCCAGCGCGACCAGCTCGCCCACCTGGAGCGTGTTGTTGACCGCCATGACACCACCGGCCCCATAGATGAGGGCGGTGGCCAGCGAGGCGACCAGCGTCAGCGCGACGAGGAAGACCGTTCGGTACAGGGCGATCTTGACCCCGACGTCGCGCACCCGCCCGGCCCGCTCGGCGTACTCCTCGTCCTCGATCCGCGGCTGCCCGAACAGCTTGACCAGTAACGCCCCAGCCACGTTGAACCGCTCCGTCATCCGGGTGCCGAGCTCCGCGTTCAGGTTCATCGCGTCGTGTGAGAGCCCGGCCAGGCGCTGGCCCATGACCCGCGCCGGGACCAGGAAGAAGGGAAGGAGCGCCAGTGCACCCAGGGTCAGCACCCAGGACTTCGATGCCATGGCTGCGACGATGAACACTACCGAGATGACATTGCTGACCACACCGGAAAGCGTTGAGGTGAAAGCCTGCTGGGCACCGATGACGTCGTTGTTGAGCCGGCTGACCAGCGCTCCGGTCTGAGCCCTGGTGAAAAAGGCGATCGGCTGCTTCAGAACATGGCTGAAGACCTGGGTGCGCAGGTCGAAGATGAGCCCTTCTCCGATCCGCGAGGAGTACCACCGCTGGACCAGAGTCAAGGCGCCATCCATGACCGCGATGACGGCGATGATCAGGGACAGCCGGACCACGACACCGGAGTCCTTGGGAATGACTCCCTTGTCGATGATCTGCCCCAGCAGCAGCGGTGTGGCAACCACCAGAGCCGAGTCGAGGATCACCAGGACGAGGAACACAGCGATCATGGTCTTGTACGGACGGGCGTAGGCGATCACCCGCTTGGCGGTCCCCGGTGCCAGTTTGCGCTGAGCAACAGACGAGTCCCGAGTCATCGAGCGCATCATGCCCCAACCTGCGTGCATGGACATGCAGCCTCCGCTCTAGGGCCCCTCTCCCCCGCGTCCAACGGGCAGGTGCACCTTCATCAAATCGATCTTCGTCACTGGTCATTCAGTGGCGTTGTCGGCTTGGACAACACCAGCAAGGGTTGCTTACTTCCCTGAACCGGCCACCATGGCGGTCAGCAGCCGTGCCTGCGCCTGACGCTCGGCCCGGAGCTGGTCGGCCGGCGAAGCGTCGATCGCGCTGCGCAACAGCGGCTTCAGCTCTGCCACCGCTGCCTGCGGCGCACTCAGGATGGCGTCCGCAAGCTCGAGCACTGTGGCGTCCAGCTGCTCGCCCGGCACGGCCACAGCAGCCAGCCCCGTTGCCACCGCCTCCTGTGCCCCCACGAACCGGCCGGTCGCGCAGATCTCTAGCGCCCGCGCATACCCAACCAGACGCACCAAAGGTGAGGTGCCCGCAAGGTCAGGCACCAGACCCAGGCTGGTCTCCCGCATGGCGAAAGCAACGTCGTCGGCGACAACGCGCAGGTCGCAGGCGAGGGCCAGCTGGAATCCGGCACCGATTGCGTGACCCTGTACGGCGGCGATCGTGATCGCAGGCACCTGTGCCCAGATCGAGAAGCCGCGTTGGAACTGCTCTATGGCCTCTTCCAGCGGGCCCACCGCCCCAGCGGCCAGTGCCAGGATCGACGGCTCCCCAGGGGCCCCTTGTGGGGTCAGCATGGCCCGGTCCAGCCCTGCGGAGAAGGACGGCCCCTCGGCCCGCACGATGACCACCCGGACCGAGGCGTCCAGGCCCCCGCCGACCTCGGCGAGCGCGGACCACAGGCTCGGCACCTGGGGGTTGCGACGTTGCGCGGAGTTCAGGGTGATCGTCAGTACAGGACCCGACTGCCGAACGAGCAGCATCGGGTGGGGTTGTGACTGCTCGGCGTTGGACACGCGTGCGACTCTAGGCGAGCGCGACGAGGTCCAGATAGTCCGGACCCCAGTGGTCCTCGACACCATCGGGCAGAACCAGGACCCGTTCGGGCTCAAGAGCGGCGACCGCGCCTTCATCGTGGCTGACCAGGACAACGGCGCCCTTGTAGGTGCGCAGGGCGCCCAGGATCTCCTCGCGGGAGGCCGGATCGAGGTTGTTCGTCGGCTCGTCGAGCAGGAGCACATTCGCCGCTGACACCACCAACATGGCCAGGGACAGCCGGGTCTTCTCGCCACCGGAAAGCACGTTGGCGGGCTTGTGCACGTCATCCCCGCTGAACAGGAAGGAGCCCAGGGTCTTCCGGGTGTCGACATCGCCGAGGTCCGGGGCTGCCGACTTCATGTTCTCAAGGACGGTCCGCGTGACATCGAGGTTCTCGTGCTCCTGGGCGTAGTAGCCCATCTTGAGCCCTATGCCCGGCTCAACCTGGCCCGTGTCGGGCTGGTCCACCCCGGCGAGGATCCGCAGCAACGTGGTCTTGCCCGCGCCGTTGAGGCCAAGGACGACGACCCGCGAGCCGCGGTCGATGGCCAGGTCGACGTCGGTGAAGATCTCCAGCGAGCCGTATGACCGTGACAGCCCCGACGCGCTCAGTGGCGTCTTGCCGCAGTGTGCCGGGTCCGGGAAACGCAGCTTGGCGACCTTGTCGCTGACCCGCTCGCCCTCGATGCCCGCCAGCAGTCGCTGGGCACGCTTAGCCATGTTCTGGGCGGCCACTGCCTTGGTGGCCTTGGCCCTCATCTTGTCGGCCTGGGCCATCAAGGTGCTGGCCTTCTTCTCTGCGTTCAGACGCTCACGCTTGCGACGTCGCTCATCGGTCTCGCGCTGGAGCAGGTAGGACTTCCAGCCGATGTTGTACATGTCCATCTCGGCCCGGTTGGCATCGAGGTGGAAGACCCGGTTCACTACGGTCTCGAGCATCTCGACGTCGTGGCTGATGATCATCAGCCCGCCCTTGTAGGCCCGCAGGTAGTCCCTCAACCAGAGGACCGAGTCGGCATCCAGGTGGTTGGTCGGCTCATCCAGGAGCAAGGTCGAGGCACCTGAGAACAGGATCCTGGAGAGCTCGACGCGGCGGCGCTGCCCACCACTGAGGGTGGCTATGGACTGCCCGAGAATATGGTCGTCCAGTCCCAGCGCCGAGGCGATCGCGGCCGCTTCGGACTCGGCCGCGTAGCCGCCCCGCCCGGTGAACTGTTCCTCGAGGCGGGTGTACCGGCTCATCGCCTTGTCACGGGTCTTGTCATCCGCGCTGGCCATCGCCCCCTCGGCGTCGCGCATGTCACGGATGATCGAGTCCAGGCCCCGTGCGGACAGGATGCGGTCGCGGCCCACCATCTCGAGGTCGCCCGTGCGCGGGTCCTGGGGCAGGTAGCCGATGTCGCCGGAGGAGGTCACCTGACCCGCAGTAGCGGTGCCCACCCCGGCAAGAACCTTGGCCAAGGTCGTCTTTCCCGACCCGTTGCGTCCGACCAGTCCGATCCGGTCGCCAGGGGCGATCCGGAAGGTCGCGCCCTCTAGCAACAGGCGTGACCCTCCACGGATCTCGATACCGGTGGCTGCGAGCACGACGGGCTCCTGTTCTGGTTCGTGGGGGTGTGCGGACGGGCAAAACGGCATACAAGCACGCGCCGCAATGGCGAACGTGTCGTGTGGGGTTCGGGCCCAGTCTACGTGGAGAAGAGGGGGACCATGACGTGCAGACGCCCTGCAGCGGCGATTGTTAGGGTCGCGAGAGTGAATTCTCCCCTAACCGTCGGCTTCGACCTGGACCTCACCCTGGTCGACTCCCACGAACGCATCATCAGCGCCTACATCCGTGCGCTTGCAGATCTCGGTGTAGCGGTGAGCCGTGAGGAGCTCACACCACATCTGGGGATGCCGCTGGCCAACACGGCTCGTGCGGTCGGAGCAGCGGTCGATGCGGACGCCCTGGTGCTGCGTTACCGCCACTACTACGACGAACCCGACGCCCCCCGGACACTGCCGATGCGCGGAGCCCTCCAGGCTCTACACGCCGTCCACGCCACCGGTGGGCGCACGGTTGTGGTCTCGGCGAAGTTCACCCCCGCGGTCCACAAGGCTTTGGCTGAGGCCGGGCTGAGCGAGCTGGTGGACGTCGTCTACGGGGAGCTGTTCGCTCGCGACAAGGCCAGCGCCCTGATCGCCGAAGGTGCCTCGATCTACGTCGGCGACCACCCCGGCGACATGACTGCCGCCCGCAGCGCCGGCGCCTATGCCCTGGGCGTCACCACCGGAGCCAACGACCGGACGGCGCTCCTGGCCGCGGGCGCCGACCTCACCGTGCCCAACCTGGACGCGTTCGTCGCCTGGCTGCCCGGCCACATCTCAGCAGTGTCCGCTCAGTAGGCCACCACCACGACGTTCGGCTTTTGATGCCATGGATAACACGCCGCCGCCAGGGCGCACGTCGGCCCCCAACGATGTCACCTCGGGCCCGTAGGCTGCGAGCGTGACTCTGGGGTGGACTGCGCTCAACGAAGAACCGCCGTACGACCCTGAGTACGACGGCGCCCCCACGCAGGACCCCGCACGCGAACCCGCCACCGACCACCACCAGGAGCAGCCCACCGGGGAGCCCGGACACTCACCAGCAGGCCTCGGACTGCCGGCCGCGCGCGTCCCGCCCGTGAACGCGGAGCCACGATCGATCCCCGGGCCGGTTCTACCCAGCCCGCTCGAGGTGCTGACCAAGGTGTTCGGCTACGACACATTCCGCGGCGAACAGGGCGAGATCATCGACACGGTCGTGGCCGGCGGTGATGCGCTCGTGCTCATGCCAACCGGCGGCGGCAAATCCCTGTGCTACCAGATCCCGGCGCTCGTGCGGCTCGGAACCGGCGTCGTCATCTCCCCTCTCATCGCGCTCATGCAAGACCAGGTGGACGCGTTGTCGGCGCTCGGGGTCCGCGCCAGCTTTCTCAACTCAACCCAGGACGGCGGCGCTCGACGCGAGGTGGAGTCCGCATTCCTGCGCGGCGAGCTGGACCTGCTCTACCTCGCACCCGAACGCCTGCGCGTCCCGGCCACCCTCGATCTACTTGATCGCGGCAAGATCGCCCTGTTCGCGATCGACGAAGCCCACTGCGTGTCCCAGTGGGGCCACGACTTCCGCCCCGACTACCTGCGGCTGTCGGTGCTGCACGACCGCTGGCCTGCCGTCCCGCGCATCGCGCTCACCGCGACGGCCACCGAGGCCACGCACGCCGAGATCGCCCAGCGGCTGCAGCTCACCGACGCCCGGCACTTCGTCGCGAGCTTCGACCGCCCGAACATTCAGTACCGCATCGCCCCGAAGAACAACCCCAAGGCGCAGCTTCTCGACCTGCTGCTCACCGAACACCCCGGCGACGCGGGCATCGTCTACTGCCTGTCGCGCGCGTCTGTCGAGACGACCGCGCAGTACCTCGTCGACCACGGGATCCCCGCGCTGCCCTACCACGCAGGCCTGAACTCCGGTGTCCGGGCCTGGAACCAGGCCCGCTTCCTGCGTGAGGACGGCCTGGTGATGGTGGCGACGATCGCGTTCGGCATGGGCATCGACAAGCCCGACGTACGGTTCGTGGCGCACCTGGACATGCCCAAGTCTGTCGAGGGGTACTACCAGGAGACCGGCCGAGCGGGCAGAGACGGCCTACCGTCGACAGCGTGGCTCGCCTACGGGCTGCAGGACGTCGTGCAGCAACGCCGGATGATCGACACCTCCGAGGGCGACGCAACCCACAAGCGCCGCCTGGGCGCCCACCTGGACGCCATGCTGGCGTTGTGCGAGACCGCCAAGTGCCGGCGCGTGCAGCTGCTCGCCTACTTCCATCAGGGCAGCGCCCCGTGCGGCAACTGCGACACGTGCCTCGCGCCTCCGCAGACATGGGACGGCACGATCGCCGCCCAGAAGCTGCTCTCGACGGTGAGTCGCCTGGACCACGAGCACGGGCAGCGATACGGCGCTGGTCACCTGGTCGACATCCTGCTCGGCAAGTCCACGCCACGGATGAGCCAGCTCGGCCACGCGTCGCTGCGGGGCTTCGGCATCGGCACGGAGCTGTCCGACACCGAGTGGCGCGCCGTGGTGCGACAGCTGCTCGCTCAGGGCGTGCTGGGGGTCGACTCCGACGGGTACGGGACGCTTGCGCTCACCGGCGCCAGTACCGAGGTGCTGCGCGGCTCGCGCACGGTGCTGCTGCGCCGCGAGGCCCCGCGACCGACGACACGGACACGATCGCCGAAGCGTGGCGTCGCGGCGGCCGTCGATCTTGACGCGGCCGCCACCCTTGTTTTCGAGAAGCTCCGCACGTGGCGCGCAGGGACCGCGAAGGGGCAGGGGGTCCCGGCGTATGTCGTGTTCCACGACGCGACCCTGCGCGAGATCGCGACCCGCATCCCGACGACCCTCGACGAGCTCAGCACCGTCAGCGGCGTCGGGGTGGCCAAACTGGAGAAGTATGGCCCACAGCTCCTCGAGGCACTCGATACCTGATCCTGGGCCCACCTTGTCAGTAGGTCACCGTGACGGTGCGCTTACTCCCGTCAATCGTCATCGACCCGCCGTACGGAATCACGATCTGCGGATCGGTGTGCCCAAAGTCCAAGCCGAAAACCGTTGGTACGCCGGGGTTGTACTCATCGAGGGCACGAAGTATCGCTGCTCTTTGGTCCTTGGCAAATTGGGTCCGCTCGGCTACCGGCTGGCCGACCTCACGGTCCCAGGCCTTCGGCGTTGCCACCGCAACCGCGGCGAACTGCTCGAGCATGCCGCGTTCCCCCATCCCCATCAGCGTCCGGTAGACGTACTCCGAGCTGGGCATCTCCTCAGAGGTCTCAAGCAACAGGAGGCACCCGGCATACGCGCCGGGAGCCAGAAGGTGAGTTCCCGCGCGCAGGTGCATGTCCAGAATCTCCAGGCACCCACCCCAGGTGGGTCCGGTCACGGATCGCTGCTCCCCCGCCCAGATCCAGCCCGGCCCCGCACGCATGGGCATCTCGACCTCCAACGCCGTTGCGTCCTCCCAGTTCGGGTTCTCGTCGGTCATCTCCACGACGGGTGAGAGCTGGACCTCGCCGGGCTCGAACAGGGCCCTGCGCATCGACTCCAGGGTGGTCGGGTGAAGACGTCCTGGCCGCGCCAGGTGCACCATGGTCGATCCCCCGTAGAAACCGATGATCCCGAGGTTCCAGAGGTATAGGAGCAGGTTGGTGTTGTCGCTGTACCCGAAGAAAGCCTTCGGATTGGCCTGCAGGACAACGGGATCCAGATAGCGGAGCACCTTGAGCTGGTCACTTCCGCCGATGCTCGCCATGATCGCCATGATCTCGGGGTCCGCGAAGGCATCGTGAATGTCGGCTGCACGCTCCGCAGGCGTGGCACCGAGCTGGCGGGTTGTCGGGTACTCCACAGGCTCAAGCTGCAGGTGCTCACGCAACCGCTTCAAGCCAAGGTCTTGCACGTGCGGGAACACTCCCGGGCCTGCCCACGACGGCGACAGGATGGCCACCTTGTCGCCAGGTTGAAGCACGGGTGGGCGAAGAAGAGACGGACGCGCAAACATGGGCGTCACCCTAGCCAGTGTTGGGCAAATCATGCTCGCGTGCTGCGCCGTTAGGACCGTTTCATGCCAGTATGTTCCACGGGGCACTCGACAGATTCAGCGCGAAGGGCGGTGCCCGGCCGTACGTTCCGTGCACCAACCTCCGAGAGGATCCAGGGATGCGGCGTCGAGTTCTCATCATGGGCGCCGCCGGGCGCGACTTCCACAACTTCAACGTCGCCTATCGGGACGATCCCCAGGTCGAGGTGGTCGCCTTCACCGCGACTCAGATCCCTTTCATCGACGACCGGACGTACCCGGCGAGCCTGGCAGGCGAGCGTTATCCAGACGGCATCCCGATTCACGACGAGAGCATGCTCACGCAGTTGATCAGGGAGCAGGAGATCGACGATGTCATCTTCAGCTACTCGGACGTCAGCCACACGAGCGTGATGCATAAGGCCAGCCAGGCGCTGGCCGCCGGCGCGAACTTCGTGTTGCTCGGGGGGCGCGCCACGATGCTGACCTCCACCGTCCCGGTGGTCGCCGTCTGCGCCGTGCGCACGGGTGCGGGCAAGAGCCAGACAACCAGAGCGATCGCTGACACACTCAAGAATGCCGGCAAGCGCGTCGTGGCGGTCCGGCACCCGATGCCGTACGGGAACCTCGAGGCTCAGCGGGTGCAGCGGTACGCGACGCTTCAGGACCTCGACCGATATGACACCACGATCGAGGAACGCGAGGAGTACGAGCCCCACATCACATCGGGCACGATCATCTACGCGGGCGTCGACTACGGCCAGATCCTGGAGCAGGCGCAGGCGGAGTGCGATGTGCTGCTGTGGGATGGAGGGAACAACGACCTGCCCTTCTACAAGCCGGACATCCACATCGTGGTGGCCGACCCGTTGCGTGCCGGTCATGAGACGAGCTACTACCCGGGCGAAGTCAACCTGCGCATGGCCGACGTGATCGTGATCAACAAGATGGACTCGGCCTCGGCCGAACAGGTCAACGCACTGATGGAAACGATCCACCAGACGAACCCTGAGGCGAGCGTCATCAAGGCGGACAGCCGCGTGAGCGTGGACGATCCCGATGCGATCAAGGGAAAGCGCGTCCTGGTGGTCGAGGACGGTCCGACCCTGACCCATGGCGAGATGAAGTTCGGCGCCGGGGTCGTCGCGGCCCGAGCACATGGAGCGACCGAGATCGTCGACCCGCGGCCCTGGGCGATCGGCACGATCGCCCAGACGTTCCTCAAGTACGACGTCGGGCCGGTGCTGCCAGCAATGGGTTACTCGCAGGGCCAGCTCGCCGAGATGGAGCAGATTATCGACGCGACGGACGCCGACGTCGTCGTGATCGGCACACCCATCGACCTGCGTCACGTGATCGAGATCCGCAAGCCCGCAATCCGCGTTCGGTACGACCTGGAGGTGCTGCCGGGCTCGCCGAGCCTGCTCGACGCGCTCAAACCGGTCCTGGCGTGACCCCGGAGCACTGAAGCCCGAGATCGGGCACATCGAGCTCCGGTACCCGCCCCGCCGCTCGCCCTCGGTGACTATGGCTCGACGACGGTCACGTGAGGTTCACCGAGCAAGATGCGCACGGCCCGGCCGCGGCGCAGTGCCTGCTTCAGGATGACAAGCTTGGGATCGGGCAGGTCGAAGAGCTCCCTTCGTGGGAGCCGTGCAAGTCTGGCCAGCCGTGGGTCGGCCAGGACGTCTCGAACCAACGACTTGTCGCCGCCGACAACCAGGGCGCCGGTGGGTGAGGCCAGCACTACCCGTCGGGCGTGCTCGATGACCGAGACAACCAGCGCGTCCGCCTGGTTGTCTCGGCGTCGCGCGAAACGGTGCTGTGACCAGCCACCGGCGGCGGTCCGGGACTGGACGTAGCGAGTGCCCACCTTGTGGGAGGTGAGCTCCGGGCCTTGCCCCAGACCCACGCCATACCCACCTCGCCGGACCAGGATCAGGGCAATATCGACCGGCGGCGACGCCCAGGCGGCCAGCCCATCCAGTTCGCCGGGGACGCCGGGTCCACCCGTGCCACCGGACCCGTTGGGTTCATCGGCCCCAGCAGATCCTGTGTGACCACCGGGTACGAACGGCTCAAGGACCGCGGTTGCCCCGTCGGCCGCAGTAAGGGTCACCGTTGTGTGGGCCGACGACCACGTCAACTCCCCTGCACGGCTCTGCAACACGCCATGACGCTCGACGAAACCGTTGACCCATTTCACGATTCGCTCGGGATCAACCTCAATACGTCTGGCAGATCCCTGGTTGCCTGAGCCCCCTGCACCCGGTGACCGCTGCGTCATCATCGTCAGTTCACGAGGTCGTCGGGCCCGCCATAGTTGCCACCGGGGGTAACGATGGTCCCGGCATCCCCGGCCATGATCGCCTCCGCGTCCGCAAGCCGGCCGATCGCAGCCATGTCCCCGGTCAGCTCGACGAACCGGCACACCGCATCGACCTTGGGACCCATCGACCCGTCCGGGAAGATCTCCCGACGCAGCGCCCCCGGTGTGATCCGCGAGATCGGCTCGGCCTGCGGCGTGCCGTAGTTGCGCACGACGTTCGGCACGTCGGTCAGCACCATCAGCACGTCTGCCTCCAGGGCCTCGGCGAGCACCGCCGCGGTGAGGTCCTTGTCGATCACCGCCTCGAGACCGCGCAGCTTGCCACGCTCGTCACGCACGACCGGCACACCCCCGCCGCCCGCGCAGACGACCACCGCGCCGCTGCGAAGCAGCAACCGGATCATCCTGGTCTCGACGACGCGCTGAGGCTTGGGCGACCCGACGACCCGGCGCCACCCGTTCCCGTCCTGACGAACCGTCCAGCCCCGTTCTCGTGCCAGCCGCAGGGCCTCTTCCTCCACGTAGACCTCGCCGACGAACTTGGTCGGGTTATCGAGCGCGGGATCGTGAGCCAGGACGAGCGTCTGGTTCAACATGCCCGCGATCTGACGCCCTGGCAATGCGTTCTGGAAGGCCTGCAGGAGCCAGTAGCCGATCATCCCCTGCGTCTGGGCCCCGAGCACGTCCAAGGGATAGGGCGCCGACAACCTCGGGTCCGACGCGCTCTCTACTGCGAGCACGCCGATCTGAGGACCGTTGCCGTGGGTCACCACGAGCTCGTGCTGGCGGGCCAGAGGGGCCAGCGCCTCAACGGCCAGCGCCACGTTGGCAATCTGGTTGGCTGCGTCCGGCGGCTCTCCCCGCTTGAGCAGCGCGTTGCCCCCGAGCGCGACCACGATGCGCATCTCACGCCTCCCGGAGGCGGCTCATGGTCCTCAGCCGCCCATTGTCGCCACGAGGACGGCCTTGATGCTGTGCAGCCGGTTCTCCGCCTGGTCGAACACGATGGACGCGCCGGACTCGAAGACCTCGTCGGTGACCTCGAGCGCATCCCGTCCAGTCGTCTGGAAGAGCTGCTCGCCCACGGTCGTATTACGGTCGTGAAAGGCGGGCAGACAGTGCATGAACCGGACGTCGGGGTTGCCGGTGCGCTTCATGAGGTCCGCGTTGACCTGGTAGGGGTGCAGCGCCTCGATGCGCTCAGCCCACTTCTCCTTCGGCTCCCCCATGGAGACCCAGACGTCGGTGTAGACGAAGTCAACCCCGGCGACGCCCTCGTCGACGTCGCCGGTGTGGGTGATCCGGGCGCCGGTGGTCTTCGCGATCGCCATAGCGGCGGCGATGACGTCATCGGTGTTCCAGAGCGCGCGCGGGGCGACCATGCGCACGTCCATCCCCATCAGGGCGCCGGCCAGAAGCAGCGAGTTGCCGACATTGTTCCGGGCGTCCCCGCAGAACGCGAAGCCGATCTCGGCATCCGGCTTGGGGCACGACTCACGCATCGTGAGGATGTCGCACAGCGACTGGGTGGGATGCCACTGGTCTGTCAGGCCGTTGAACACCGGGACGCCGGCGAACTCTGCGAGAGTCTCCACCGACTCCTGGCGGGACCCGCGGTACTGGATACCGTCATACATCCGGCCCAGCACCCGGGCTGTGTCCTTCATCGACTCCTTGTGCCCGATCTGGCTTCCGCTGGAGTCGAGATAGGTGACATGGGCTCCTTGGTCGAACGCGGCAACCTCGAACGCGCAGCGTGTGCGGGTGGAGGTCTTCTCAAAGATGAGTGCGATGTTCTTGCCGGCAAGATGTTGGCGCTCGCGCCCGGCAGCCTTGTCTGCCTTCAGCGATGCGGACAGGGTCAGCAGCTCGCGCCACTCGAGGGAGGTGAAGTCGACCTCCTTGAGGAAGCTACGACCGCTCAGGTTGTAGGACATGCTAGATAGCCTCCCGCTCGATTGGACAGGTCATGCAGCGGGGGCCTCCGCGGCCCCGCCCCAGCTCGCTGCCGGAAACGGTCACCACCTCGACCCCGTTCTTGCGCAGGTACATGTTGCTGGTGACGTTGCGCTCGTAGGCGACGACCAGACCCGGGCTGATCGTCAGCACGTTGCAGCCGTCATCCCACTGCTCGCGCTCTGCGGAGTGGACATCCTGGATCGGGGTGAGCACACGGATAGAGTCCAGTCCCAGTGCCGCCGCGATGACGCGGTGCATGTCCTCCGGCGGATGCTGGGTGACCCGAAGCTCCAAATCGGTGTCGCCAGGCTCGACCGTGAACGACGCCAACATGGACAGACCCTCGTACTTGGTGAAGGTCTCGCCGTCCACCATCGTCATGACGGTGTCCAGGTGCATGAACGCCCGGCGCTGTGGCAGCGTCACGGCGACGATGCAGCGGGCGGAGCCGGCGGCGAAGAGCCGGATTGCCAGACGCTCAACCGCCTGTGGCGTAGTGCGTTCGCTCATCCCCACCAGCACCGCGCCGTTTCCGATGACCAGGACGTCGCCACCTTCCATGGTGGCCGCGCCACCTGAAGTTCCCTCCGACCAGGTGCGAAAGTCAGCGCTGGCGAACAGCGGGTGCCACCGGTAGATCGCCTCATAGTGCAGCGACTCGAGCATCCGGGCGTTCTTGCGCATCGCATTGATCGCCACGCCGTCATAGATCCAGCAGGACGTATCGCGGGTGAACAGGTGATTGGTCAGCGGCGAGAGCAGGAAGCTGTCGTCCTGCATGGCATGAAAGAACAGCGATGGGGGCTCATCAATCCACTCGAGCACCTCGCGCTTGGTCAGCCCACCGATCAGTGTCTCGGTGAGCGCCTGCGAGTCCAGGGATGCGAGCGCCGCCCGGACCGGGTCGAGCGCGATGGGTCCGTAGACCCGTTGGTCGAAGATGTGGTCCAGGATGTAGTCACGCGCCTCGGGCAGCTGAACCGTCTCGCGCAGCAGGGTGTCGAAATGGATGACGTCAACGTTCAGCTCTCGCAACGTCTCGGCGAACCCGTCGTGCTCCTGCTTCGCCCGTTCGACCCACAACACGTCGTCAAAAAGCAGATCATCCTTGTTGCTCGGGGTCAGTCGTTTGAGCTCGAGGTCGGGCCGGTGCAGGATCGCCCGACGCAGCCGGCCGACCTCCGAGTCGACGTGGAGGCTTCCACGCTGTGGGCTCTGCCCTTCGTGTGCCACCGGACCTCCAAGAAGACGTGTAGGAACCGCCGCCCCAGTATTGCCGAAGAAGATCTCCTCCGTATCGGGGCACTGGCGAAAGGTCTTAACGCCACACCCCATTGACGCATCCGGTGCCCGGGTGTTGAGTCGACCTAGGTACCTGTGCTGGTAGTCCACCAGGCGCCCGCCACAACATCTCCCCTCCGCAGTTTTTCGAACCCCCGAAGGAGCAACGACATGAAGTACGTCCCACCCGGCCAGCCCGGGAGCATCGTTTCGGTAGCGCCGAGGTATGAGAACTTCATCGGCGGCAAGTGGATGGCACCGACGCACGGCAAGTACCGCGTCGACCTGACCCCCGCAACGGCGGGGCCGATCACCGAGGTGGCCGAGTCCACCCCAGAGGACGTCGAGCTCGCCCTGGATGCCGCACACGCGGCCAAGGACGCCTGGGGTGAGGCATCGGCAACCGAACGCGCCGCGGTGCTCAACGCCATCGCCGACGTGATCGAGAAGAACGCGGAGATGCTGGCGGTCGCCGAGAGCTGGGAGAACGGCAAGCCGGTCCGGGAGACCCTGGCCGCAGACATCCCGCTGATGGTCGATCACTTCCGTTACTTCGCGGCGGCGGCCCGTGCGGAGGAGGGCACCTCAACAGAGATCGACAAGGATCTTGTCGC
>OCZT010003359.1_pt1 | contig 16347 bp, 15 predicted proteins | sample 1539031 | NCBI WGS metagenome assembly OCZT01 (sample SAMEA3539308, study PRJEB22396) | soil metagenome | biome: tundra; feature: field; material: soil | place: USA | collected 2010-05 | depth 0.15 m | reverse complement strand
CGGAATCGCTGCCGATCACGTGCGCGGCGGGATGCTCCCCGCAGACAAGGCCCGGGTCGTGACCGAGGTCCAGGCCGCAGGCCGTGTCGTGGCGATGGTCGGCGACGGGATCAACGATGCGCCCGCCTTGGCCCAGGCCGATCTCGGCGTTGCGATCGGGACCGGCGCCGATGTCGCCGTGGAGGCGTCGGACCTCACCCTCGTCGGCGGGAACCCCCGGCTCGTGCTGGCGGCGCTCGCCCTGTCGCGACGTACGACGGCGATCATCCGGCAGAACCTGTTCTGGGCGTTCGCCTACAACGTCGTCCTGATCCCGGTGGCAATGGGCGCCCTCTACCCCGCCTTGGGCATCCTCATCAACCCCGCCTTCGCCGCAGGGGCGATGGCGCTCTCATCGGTCAGCGTCGTCACGAATTCACTGCGGCTGCGGAACGTGCCGGTCGTCGTCGCCAGCGTCCCGGCGGTCGCCACCAGAGAGGTGCCAGTCATGGAGCCCCCATCACGGAGCGCAGCCCAAGCCGCCACCGACCCCGTCTGCGGGATGTCGGTCGAACCGGCGGTGGCCCGAGCGCGAGGTCTCGAGAGCCGTCACGCAGACATCGACTACTTCTTCTGCGGACGCGGCTGCAAGCTCGACTTTGACGAGGATCCAGGGCGCTACCTGGTCCCCGGCTACGTCCCCTCGATGTAAATGGCAGACGGCGTCGCGCATTCGGCGCAGCGGCCGGCGATCGTCAGGTGGCCGACGTGCACGGTGAAGCCGCGCGACTGATGGAGACCGCGGAGCAGCTCGCCGGCTTCCTTCGGCTCGATCTCCCACGAACGCCCGCACTGCTCGCACTGGAGGTGGGCATGCTCGGTTTCGGGCAGGACGTGGAACTCTTCGCGACCGTCGGCACCGTGACTGTGGTTGAGGTAGCCCAACTCCTCGAGGACATCGAGGGTCCGGTAGACGGTCGACGGGGTGGTCTCGGGGTCCCGTTCTCGACACCGTTCAACGATCTCGCTGCTGGTCACGTGACCGTGGGTGGCCGCCAGGACGTCCAGGATCAGGCGCCGCTGCGGCGTCCAGCGCAGCCCCCGCGAACGGAGCTCGTCGCGAACTTCTGACCATGAGCCAGCTGGCCGCCTGCTGATGGTCATTGAGCCCGTTCGTCCACGCCCATCGGGACCTGGTGATGTTCCAGGTCGTGGTCGTGCGAATGGCGTGTACCGCCATGCTCGTGGAGATGCTCGTGGATGAGATTTGCCCGGATCAGGAGGTCGCGATCGGCGAGGATATCGGCAGGCTTGCCATCGGCCAGGACCCGGCGGTTCTCGCCGAGAACCACGACCCGCTCCGCAATGAGCGGCACGATCTCGAGCTCATGGGTTGCGGTCACGAGCGTCTTGCCGCCTTCGCCAAGCTGACGGATGAGGTTGACGAGCACCCATTTCGTGCGCGGATCGAGCGAAGCGGTCGGTTCATCAAGGAGGAGCACATCCGGGCGGAGTGACAGGACCGAAGCGATCGCGGCCCGCTTCTTCTCGCCCCCGGACAGCTCGAACGGGGCCCGATCGGACAGGTGGACGATCTCCATCTGGCGCATCGCTTCGTCGCAGCACGCCCGAACTTCCTCCTGGGGCAGACCAAGCTGGAGCGGCCCGAACGCGACGTCGTCGAAGACCGTGGCGCTGAAGAGCTGGACATCGGGATCCTGGAAGACGAGGCCAACCTCGCGATGGAAGCGGAACGAGTCCAGCCCGTCGGCGACAGCTGCAACGTCGCGACCGAGGGCGCGCATCGTGCCAGCCGATGGCGCGATGATCCCGTCGAGCAGCTTGAGCAGGGTGGACTTGCCCGAGCCGTTGGCTCCGAGCAGCACGACTCGCTCGCCGCGTTCGATCCTGAGGTCGATCCCGTCGAGGGCAATCTGGCGGCCCCCGTACAGGTAGCGCACGCCGTGGAGCTCGAAGACGGCATCGGCCGCTGCTGGTGACGGTTCAACCGGAAACGGCACTGGTTCGGCCATCACGCCAGGCTCCGGCTGGCAAGTACGGCGACGACGGCCACGGTCCCGGCACCGGCCAGCGACAGCCAGTCGGCCGACCGCATCCGATACGCCTGGAAGCTCCGGATCGAGCCCGTGAACCCCCGGGCGGCCATCGCCGCATACACGTCGTTGCTCATCTTGACCGATCGGTTGAGGAGGTTGCCGATCGTCCCTGAGATGAAGCGGCGCTGCTCACCGCCGCTCGTGCGGGCGACGATCCGGCTCTTGCGCGCCTCGAACATCCCGTTGGCCAGGTGCAGGAACAGGAAGATGTAGCGGTAGGCCATCGCCAGGATCAGCACGAACAGCTGCGGCACCCGGATCGCCTGCAGGCTCTTCAGCAGGTCGGCCCAGGGCGTCGTCAGGACGAGCAGGACCGCCAACGAGACGCTGACGCCCACGCGGGCGATGAACAGGACCGCCCCGATCAGCCCGGGAATTGAGGGCGCGAGGTGAAGCGGCCCAAGCGCCAGGTCGAAGAGGCGCGGTCCGGGCACGAAGAAGATGGCCGGGATGACCACGATTCCGGCGAACAACGGGATTCCCAGCCAGACCCGCTTCACGAAGAAGTCGAACGGCACCCGGCTGGCAGCGGCGGCCCCCAGAACGAGGAGGTACAACGCGATCTCGACCACGATCGAGCTCGACAGGCTGGCAGCCAGGATCACCGCCAGGAACATCCCAAGCTTGGCCCGTGGATCAACCGCCTGCAGCCAGCCCCGCGAGCGGGCGTGTTCCTCGGTGAAGACCGAGCGCTCGATCGAGCTCGTGATCCCGGCCAGGGTGTGCTCGAGCCAGCCGGCATGATCGTCGCGTTCAGCTCGCTCGCTCGCATTAGTCGCCATCGCTTAGATCGGCTGCGCGCCGGACGGGCCGGCCTCGTGGCCAGCAGCTCTCCTGATCAACCAGGTGAGCACGTAGATCGCGACGCCGAGCAGGAGGATCCCGACGAGTCCGGCGAGCTCGTAGCCGATCGCCTGCTGCCACAGCGAGGCATTCGCATCGCTGAAGAATGGCAGCGGGATGGTGTAGCCGGCGAAGGGTGCGCTGAAGATCGACGACAGGTCGTGGAGACCCTTGGGGACGTAGCCGAACGCGGCCTGGACGTCCCGGGTCGAGCCCTCGCCGTAGGCAAAACCCGGGGCGATCAGCCCAAGCGGGGCGAGGATCGCGGCGGCAGCGAAGCCCGTGCCGACCCCTCGAATCCGGCGGGGCAGGAGCAACCAGGCGATCGGGATGAGGATCGCCCCGAGCACGGCAACGACCAGGAGCATCGTGGCCACGCTGGGCCAATCCACGTGGCTCCAGTCCGCCCCAAACGCCTGGCCGATATCGCCGCCTCCGGTGATCAGTCCGGCGATCGCCAGGAGAACCACGCTGATCGCAACGATCGCGCCACCCAGCTGCCACAGGGGCCGGCGCGGACGTTCGCCCTCCGGCACGCCGGCACCGGCGACGACCCGTCGCAGCGAGGTCAGGTACTCGGGATGACGCTGCTGCAGGTAGGCCAGGCCGAAGGCGGTGATCAGGGCTTCAACGATCGAGGCGCCCAGTGCGTGGGCCGCGACCATCGCGGGGATTGCCTGCTCGAGCCCGTAAGGGCTGTACAGGGCATGCCCGTTCTCGGAGAACAGGAGGGGCTGGATGCCGAGCTCGATGCCCACAAACAAGGCCGCCACGGTGATCCCGACGTACGCGCCAATGCCGGCTGCCCAGACCCGCCGGGTTGACAGGATCGGCGACCGGCCGGCCAGCAGGCGGTACATCCCGTAGCCCACGAACGGCAGGATGATCCCCATGTTCAGGCAGTTCACGAAGATCGCGAGGACTCCCCCGTCCCCGAAGAACAGCGCCTGGATGATGAGCGCCACGCTCACGGCAATCACGGCGGCCCAAGGCCCGAGCACGATCGCAATGAGCGTGCCGCCAACGCCGTGCGCGGTCGTCCCGCCCGGGACCGGCACGTTGAACATCATGATCGTGAACGCCATTGCGGCGAAGATCGCGAGGAGCGGGATCGTCCGGCTCGTGAGCACACGCTGCACCCGACGGGTGGCCAGCGCCCAGGTCGGAACCGTCACGACGCCCATACCCACCGAGATGATCGGGCTCAGATACCCGTCGGGGATGTGCACCTCAGGCGTCCGCCACAATCTCAGGGCGGGCCGGACGCCCGCGGTGACTGGAGATACGTCGGACTGCCGCGACTGGATGAGTCACGTTGCTATTGCATCTGTGTGCATTTGGTCAGTATAGCGGGGCAGGTCGCCTGGCAGTGGCGCTGCGGGCCGGGTGATTGCGCCGAAGGGGCGGAGCGGTGTTTCCACCTCTGGCTGATCGGGCTGGCGATCACGCTCGGTCAGCTGGCCGACTCGGCGAGGGCCATCGCGCTTGGCGTCGCGGGCATCCTCCTCGGCCGGGCGATCGTCGTGTATGCGATCCTCGGCGGCGGTTCACAAGCACTCCGTCCTGCTCCTGCGTCGGCTCGGTCGCCGTGCCGACGCCTAGCGCGGGACAGCGTCCGAGAGCCGTTGCGGGCTGACGCGCCTACTCCCGGGGCAGGTCGCCGCGCAGTGCGGCATCGACCTTCCGGACGATGTGGCCCGCACCCCCCTGCTCATCCTCGATCGCACGCCTGAACGCACGCTGGACCGCCCGGACCCAGCGCTCCTGGCGGTCAGCCGGCTCACTCGGATCGTGGATCGGATCAGGCAGCGAAGAACTCGCCTCGGTTTCAGTCGGCACGACTGGCCCTCCCGGCAGCCTTGTGCGGCCGCTCGCACGAGCGGATTCCCGAGTCTAGTCGGCGGATATTAACGACCGGTCGCTGGCGGCCGCGGTCCCTGCTTACTCGCCCACGAGGACGTGCCGCGCGTCCCGCGCCTCTGCGTGCGTCGCCCTTAGCGACGATCGTCCGACTGAGGGCGCGGGGGAGCCAGGAAGAAGTGCACGTCGTGCCGGCCTTCGAGAGAGAAGGAGTCGCCGGCGCCTGACGAGACGTCGACGACGAGCTCCGGCTCGTTCCAGCGCTCGTAGAGATCGGCGTCCGCGTAGAACTGCGCGCCACCGATCTCGCCGAGCAGCTGGTCATGTGTGCCGATCGGGAGATCGACCCTGCGCGCGCACAGAGGCGAGCTCCCGTCGCAGCACCCTCCCGATTGGAGGAACACCAGCGGCCCGTGCTCGACGGTCAGCCGCTCGATCATCTCGAGGGCCGCCGGTGTCGCTCTAACCCCCCGCTCCGGCAGCGCGGAGCTCACTGCCCGAATGGACCCGAATCCGCGGTCTAGAAGAAGCCCAGCGGCTTCGGGCTGTAGCTGACGAGGAGGTTCTTGGTCTGGGTGTAGTGGTCAAGCATCATCTTGTGCGTTTCGCGACCAACACCCGACGCCTTGTAGCCACCGAATGCGGCGCCGGCCGGATAGAGGTGGTAGCAGTTCGTCCAGACCCGACCGGCCTTGATGCCGCGGCCCATCCGGTAGGCAAGTGCGCCATCCCTGGCCCACACGCCTGCACCCAGGCCGTACATCGTGTCGTTCGCGATCTCGAGCGCCTCGGCCTCGTCCTTGAAGGTCGTGACCGAGAGCACGGGCCCGAAGATCTCCTCCTGGAAGATCCGCATCTTGTTGTGGCCCTTGAAGACAGTCGGCTGGAAGTAATAGCCCTCAGCCAACTCGTCCGGCAGGATGTTCCGCTTGCCGCCGATCAGGAGCTCCGCCCCTTCGGCCAATCCGATCTGGACGTAGTTCGTGATCTTCTCGAGTTGCGCGGTGGAGACCTGCGCGCCGATCTGCGTCGTGATGTCGAGCGGATTGCCCTGCTTGATCGCCGCGATGCGCTCGAGGGCGCGACCCATGAACCGGTCGTAGATGGACTCCTGGATCAAAGCGCGGGATGGGCAGGTACACACTTCGCCCTTGTTGAAGGCGTATAGCACCAGCCCCTCGATCGCCTTGTCGAGAAAGTCGTCGTCGGCGGCCAGGACGTCGTCGAAGAAGATGTTCGGTGATTTGCCACCGAGCTCGACCGTCGAGGGGATGATGTTCTGGGCCGCGTACTGCATGATCAGCCGGCCCGTGGCCGTCTCACCGGTGAACGCCACCTTGGCGATCCGCTTGCTCGACGCGAGGGCCATCCCCACCTCGGCGCCGGGGCCATTGACGATGTTGATCACGCCCGGCGGGACGATCCCCTCGATGATCTCGGCCAGCTTCAGCAGCGACCATGGGGTTGGGCTGGCGGGCTTGACCACCGTGCAGTTACCGCCGGCGAGGGCCGGCGCAATCTTCCAGGCAGCCATGAGCAGCGGGAAGTTGAACGGGATGATCTGGCCGACGACGCCCAGTGGCTCGCGGAAGTGGTAAGCGATCGTGTCCTTGTCGATCTCGCCGATCGAGCCTTCCTCGGCACGGATCACGCCGGCGAAGTAACGGAAGTGATCGGCTGCAAGGGGGATGTCGGCTGCCAGCGTCTCGCGGACCGGCTTGCCGTTATCCCAGCTCTCGGCCACCGCGAGCATCTCGCTGTGGGTGTCGATCGCGTCCGCAATCGCGTTGAGCACCCGTGCCCGCTCGGTCGATGATGTGTCGCCCCAGGCCACTCTTGCCGCGTGGGCGGCGTCGAGTGCGAGCTCGACATCTTCGGGCGTGGAGCGAGGCACTTCTGTGAACGACCGGCCCGTTGCCGGCGTCAGGTTGACTGCATAACGCCCCTGTACCGGCGGCACCCAGGCGCCACCGATGAAGTTGTCGTAACGCTCCTTGAGCGGAACGACGCTGCCCGCGGCCCCAGGGGCCGCATACGTGAATTCCTTGGTTGCCATGGTCATCGTGCCATGCCTCCTTTGTCCCAGGGCGGGGCATCCTGCAGACGCGCAGCGCCCGTTAACGCGGGCGGCTGGTCCCACATCGAAACGTCAGTCCGCCGGTAACCAACACGTCGATCAGGAGCGTCGGTCCGTCTCCATCGAATCGATCGTCTCGATCACGCTCGGATCGACTGGGAGTCCTGTGACTCGCTGAAACGGGCTGCCGCAATGATCGTCGTCTCGATTCAGCTGGTCGGCTAGTGCCACAAGTCATCACGCTCCGCGTTCGCGGATGGGCGCCGCGCTAGATCGCGCCCTCGCCGACTCGTGGGGGCCGTCGCGTGTCCGGGCGGGATGCCGCCATATGGCCCGCGCGAGAGAGCCGTTCAGCACTCGCCGCGCAATTCGAGCGGAGCGTAGCGTTTGACTCGAGGTGGTCATGGTCGTCGCCATCAAACCGGCAGCAACCGAGATCCAGGTGCTCGAGACATTCGAGCCCCTCGAAATTGCCAGGGATCGATGCAAGGGTTGTGGACTGTGCGTCGATGCCTGTCCCAAGCACGTTCTCGCGCTCAACACGGCGATCGTCAACGAACTCGGCTATCACCCCGTCCGCCTGACTGATGCAGCCGCCTGCACGAGTTGCGCCCTGTGCGCCCGGGTCTGCCCCGACGCCGTGTTCGCCGTCTACGCGCGACCGAGGAGCGGTTGACATGGCTGCCCTCAGCACCGTCGTGAACCCGACCCTCGAAGTCGAGCGGCCTGCCCGACCGGTCCTGATGAAGGGCAACGAGGCGATGGCGGAGGCCGCGATCCAGGCCGGCTGCGACGCCTACTTCGGCTACCCGATCACGCCCCAGGCCGAGCTGCTCGAGTGGATGGCTCGACGGATGCCCGAGCTGGGCCGCGTGTTCGTCCAGGCGGAAAGCGAGCTGGCCGCCATCAACATGGCCCTCGGCGCCGCGGCTACCGGTGCCCGCGTCCTGGTCTCATCCTCGAGCCCGGGCATCAGCCTGATGGCCGAAGGGATGAGCTACCTGGCCGGGTCCGAGCTGCCGATGGTCCTCATCAATGTCATGCGCGGTGGGCCGGGCCTCGGGAGCATCGGGCCATCGCAATCCGACTACTTCCAGGCAACGAAGGGTCACGGCCACGGTGACTATCGGGTGCCGGTGCTCGCGCCCTCATCGATCGTCGAGGCGGTCGAGCTCGTGGCCGACGCGTTCGAGCTCGCGGAGCGCTACCGGAGCCCGGTGATGATCCTGGCCGATGGCGTCATCGGCCAGGCCATGGAGCCGGTCGTCCCGACCTACCGGATCCCAGCGCGGAACCCGGGCGGCTGGGAGCTTTCCGGGGCAGCCGGCCGACCCCCGCGGGTCCTCCGCTCGTTGCACCTCGAGCCGGAGGAACTCGAGGTTCACAACCACCGGCTCCAGGCGAAATTCTCCAGCATTGCCGAGCGCGAGGTGCGCTGGGCGACCGAAGATCTCGACGATGCCGAGATCGCGATCGTCGCCTATGGGACGGCGGCTCGGGTCGCCCGGACGGCAATCGAACGAGCTCGCGAGCACGGCCTCAAGGTCGGCCTGTTCCGGCCGATCACCCTGTGGCCGTTCCCATCGCGCGCCCTGTCCGAGGTCGCCCCGCGTCTTCGGGCGATCGTCGTTGTCGAGCTTTCGGCGGGGCAGCTCATCGAGGACGTTCGGCTGGCGATCGAAGGCCGGACGCCGGTCTTCTTCCATGGGCGAACCGGTGGCATGGTGCCCACGCCGGGCGAGGTCGTCGACGTCCTCCGGCGAGCCTGGGCGCTGACGGCGCCAGCGTTTCAGCGAACCGCGGGAGACGCGCAAGAGGCGGCCGGCAAACCTGATCGGTACAGCCTGCCCAAGCTCGGCGCATGGGCCGCGGCTGGTCGGGCGATCCCGGAACCAGCCGCTGAGGCGGGACGGACGCCGGAGACGAGGCGGGTCATCTATCAACGGCCGAAGATGCTGGCGGATCGCTCAACCCACTACTGCCCGGGCTGCGGTCACGGCATCATCCACCGGCTCGTCGCCGAGCTGCTCGACGAGATGGACCTCGGTCCGCGCACGATCGGGGTCGCCTCGGTCGGGTGCAGCGTGTTCGCCTACGACTACCTTCCGGTTGACTTCGTCGAGTCGCCTCACGGCCGGGCGCCGGCCGTCGCGACCGGTGTCCGCCGGGTCCGGCCAGACGCGTTCGTGTTCACGTATCAGGGCGACGGCGACCTGGCGGCGATCGGCACGGCGGAAATCGTCCATGCCGCGGCCCGCGGTGAACGGTTCAGCGTCATCTTCGTCAACAACGGCATCTACGGGATGACGGGTGGGCAGATGGCGCCCACGACGCTGCTCGGCCAGCGCACGACGTCGAGTCCAATGGGTCGCGAAGCCGGCAGTGCGGGCTATCCGATCCCGATCACGGAGATGCTGGCCCTGGTGCCCGGCGTGACGTATGCGGCGCGCGGCTCGATCGCGGATCCCCAGTTGATTGGTCGGACGAAGGCAATGCTCCGGCGGGCATTCGAGATCCAGCTCGGCGGCGGCGGGCTGACGATCGTCGAGGTCCTCTCGACCTGCCCGGTCGGGTGGGGCATGACGCCGACCCAGTCCATGGAACACCTGGCTCGCGACGTTGTCCAGACCTATCCCCTGGGCGTGCTGGTCGACCGCCTCAAGGGCGCCGCCGCTCGCGCCGGAGAGGGCTGACGATGCAGCACGCCACGATCTTTGGCGGGTTCGGTGGCCAGGGCTTGCTGTTCGCGGGTCACGTCCTGGCCGAGGCGGCCGTGATCGAGGGCCGGAACGTGTCGTGGATGCCGTCGTACGGCCCCGAAATGCGCGGCGGGACGGCATTTTGCACCGTCATCGTTGCCGACCGCCCGATCGGCTCGCCGATCGTCGACAGCGCTGACAGCGTTGTCGCCCTCAACCCGCCGTCGCTCACGAAGTTCGAGCCGCTCCTCGTTCCGGGCGGGCTCCTCATCGTCAACGCGACGCTCATCGAGGCTGAGCCCAGGCGCACGGATATCGAGGTAGTCGCGATCCCGTGCAGCGGGCTGGCGCGCACCGCCGGCGACGATCGGCTGGTCAGCGTCGTCGCCCTTGGCGGATTGATTGCCCGCCGGGCGATCGTCAGCCCGGCCTCCATCCGAACGGCACTCATCGGCCTGATCGGACAGCACCGCGAGGCGTTGATCGCTGCCGATCTGGCGGCATTCAGCCGCGGCTACGAGCAGGCGGGAATCGGCGCCACGGTGTAGGCGGGTCGCAGCCTGAGCCTGCCGCCTGGAATGTTGGCTACTCGGGATCGCCGGTCGTCATGGCCCGATCCGGACGAGCCAGAAGCGGCCATCTTCCACCAGCAGCGGGTCCACCAGGATGTCCCCGACTCGGGTCGGAACTGCTACCTCGAACGGCGCATAGGCCCCACCGAGATTGTCTCGGCCGACGTCGTGGAACAGGAGCTGGCCCGGGTGAGGATAACCACCCTGGTCGGTCAGCGCCGGGCCATCGCTGCCTGCCACGAAGGACAACGGCAACTTCAGGTCCACGGCGATCTGGGGAACGGTCAGGAGCGGCGCGAGGAGACGCGCGGCGGAACCCATCTTCGCCGTGGCGGACCCACCGCCCGGCGGGGCGTGTGCGGCGGGATCGGCGGCGATGGAGGCTGCGATCGTCGGGGTCACCGTGGCAAGGTCCCGCTCAACGGCGGCGTTGTGCAGGATCGTGGCGCGCGTCGCGTGGTCGATCGGCCCGAACGGCCGGATGATCAGCAGGGCAACGAGGCCACCGCCGACGGCGGCAACGAGCGGGCCGATCGCCGGAGGCCATCGGCGCAGGGGCAGCTGGCCCGGGACGTGGATCCGGATTGACGCGATGGCGACCGCGGCCGCGAAGGTGAGGGCCAGGTCGGCCGGCGTGACGTACCGGCTGGAAATGTAGATGTCGCGCGCGGCCAGGAAGATGATGAACGCGCCGATGCCGGGGCCCAGGGCCAGGAACCCCAGCACGATCGTCCATCGATGCTGGGCGACGAGCGTGACCAGGCCGATGGCCGCCAGGGCGACGAGCAGCGGCTCGCTGGCGTAGTGAGCAATCAGGAAGCGGATCGCCCCACTGACCCCGATCAGGGGAGCCCCGGGCGAGCTGATGACCGGGACTCGCTCGCTGTAGATCGGATCGCCCGTGAGCAACCAGTCGTGGAGCGCCTGGATCGGCAGCGCGGCGAACCCGAGGAGGATGGGCAACCCTGCCCGCACGGCTGCCGTCTCCCGACCGGCGCGGCGCAGCACGAGCAGCGCCAGCACGATCGCCGCTCCGGCACACCCGACGACGATCAGGGTCTCGAAACGGGCGAGCGCACCGAGGCCCAGGACCAGCCCGGCCAGGGCGAAGCGCGGGCGAGCCTGGGTCACGAGGAGACCTGCCAGCGCCCAGCTGCACAGCGCCCACGGCACCGCGTAGGCGACGTCGACGTCGACGAGGAGCCCTGCCGAACCGATCAGGCCCACGGCAGCGAATGCTCCCGCGACGGGTCCTGCGACCCGATGGGCGAGGGCCGCGGTCAGGGCGATACCGAGCGCATATGCACCGATCGCCAGGCAGGACACGATCCGCCAATCGTGGAACAGCGCATAGGCAGTCCCGTACACGACGGTCAGCAGCGGCTTGGGTGTCGCCCCAACGAACGCCTCGAGTCGCACGCCGCCGGTGATCCGCTGGAAGTACAGGACCGAGGCTGCCGCGTCGTAACCAACGGCACCGATGTGGATCGGCCTGATGAGCCACAGGGCGATGCTCAAGGCAGCGGCGAACGCCAGTAGCCCGACCACGACGATCGGGCGGCGCAGAACGGCGATGACCCCTCCCATCGCCGGCGAGCGTAGCACGCAGCAACGACCCGTTTGACCTGGCCCCCGGGCGGGTCGAAGAATGCGGGGACCTGGACCGCCCAGCTCGGCTCCCGCGTCCTAGCCCGAGAGGCTGATCGCGCCGGTCTTGGCGTCGATCGCGATGGGCAGTGGGGTCAGGGGGACGTTCGTCGGACCACCAAGGACGGCCGCCGCGCGCGCCGGATCGAAGGTCGCCCCGTGGCACGGGCAGATGAGGAGGCGCGATCCCGGGTCGAACTCGACCGTGCAGCCCGCGTGGGTGCACACGGCGTCGAACGCGACGACCTTTCCATTCGACAGCTTCACGAGGACCGCGGGATCACCCGATTGGGGGTCCTGGAAGTAGAGCGAGCCACCCTGGCTGGTCATGGCTGCGATGGTGCCCACGACGATCCCATTCGGCGCGGCGGTCGGCCCGGCGCTCGGCGCAGCGCTGCCCTGGCCGGTCTCCGGCGGGGGCGTGGCGTCCAGCCCGATCCCGCCGTTCGGGCGGCCGAAGACGGTGGCGCCGAGCGTGCCCCCAAGGGCCGCCAGGGCGAGGGCACCGAGGCCGAGGATGCCCCCATGGAGGAACCGGCGCCGTTCACTCGACATCGGCTCGTCCTCCGGGTCGAGCTCGAACTGGCTGGCGATCCACCCGTCGAGGAGGAACCGCCCCCCATGTCCGGCCACGGCCAGGGTCAGCCAGCCGGCGGCATAGGGCAGGTCAGGACCGTAGTAGTACGGCTTGATCGCCCACGATGCGGTGAGCCAGAAGAGGATCGAGAGGGCAGCCCCGCCGGCCGCCGAAAGGCGGAACAACAGCCCGGTCAGCGCTCCCAGCCCGATCGCGATCTCGGTCACCGAGATGACCAGCCCCGTCAGGATCGGGAACGGCTGGGCGAAGATCTGGACGAGGATCGAGAGGGGCGACGCACGGGTGAACGCCGCGAGCTGCGCGCCGATCGAGCCCGGACCGGCCGCCCGGAGAAAGGCCGGGTCGATGAGCTTGTCGAGGCCTGCGTAGATGAAGGTCAGCCCCAGGAACAGCCGCAGCAGGACGAGCGCGAGGGTCACGCCCTCGAGCGCAGGAGGTGGATCCTCGGCTGCCGACCGGCGGCCGCGGCGATGTGTGGTCGGACCGGGCCGCGGACGCTCCGGCGGTAGAGGTCGAGGCATGGATCCCGGCTCGCGGTTCGCGAGATTCGGGCGGAGCCGGCGGCGTTCGCGACGTGCCACTACGGCGTCTTCGGCTCGCCACGGACAAGCAACGCGGGCTCGAGCGCCGTGCGCCGCCCGCGATTCCGCAGGGCCTTCTTCAGGGCGACCTCGTGGGCGTGATGCTCGAGCGCGTCGTCGATCGGGGGCAGGTCAACGCGCCCGCCGACCTTCCGTTCGAGCGCGATGCGGATCAGCTGATCGGTGAGCCATGGATTCTTGGGCAGGACGGGACCGTGGAGGTAGGTCGCGAAGACGTGGTCGCGGACGGCGCCCTCGGTGCGGTCCGCGCCGTTGTTGCCAGCTCCGGCCAGGACCCGGCCGAACGCCCGCGCCCCGGGCCCGAGTTCGGTCAGGCCCGAGTGGTTCTCGAAGCCCACAACGACTTCAGTCTGGTCCCCAAAGCGCACCTCGCAGGCCGCGTGCTGCATGAACCGCTGCGCACCCCCGCGTGTCTCGAGATCCAGGACGCCGATCCCCTCCATCGCCACGCCGACCGACGGGATGTATCGGTGGCCGAGCAGCTGCAGGCCGGCGCACACGGCAAAGATGACCACGCCCTGGTCCGCCGCCTGGCGCAGGGAAGGAGCCTTGCAGCGCAGGTCCCGCGCGGCGACCGCCATCTCGACGTCCTGGCCGCCCTGGATGAAGATCATGTCGAATGTCGCCAGGTCGGGTGTCTGGCCGAGTTCGACGGGCACGATCTCCGCCGGGATTCCGCGCCAGCTCGCGCGGCGTTCGACCGCGATCACGTTCCCGCCATCGCCGGCCACGTTGAGGAGCGACGAGTACAGGTGGGCGATCCGGATCGGCGGGAATGTGGAGGCGAGACCACGCTCAGGCATCGGAATTCAGGCCTCCCACAACCGGCCGACCCAGCCGCGCTGACGCATCTCCTCGCGGAGCTCGATCGTCGGTGTGTAGCCCGCCAGGATGGTCAGCCTGCCACCGGGCTCGACCCCGGCAAGGGCGGCGTCGAGGGCGGCTCGACGCTCATCGACGATCGTGATCAGGCTCTGGTCGACGCCGGCGTACTTCAACCGGTTCGCCAGCTCGTCGGCACGCGTCCCGCTGACAGTCACACGCTCGACCCGGGGCGCAGCCGATTCGAAGTCGACGTCCCACAGCCAGGCGAAGTCCTCGCCGTCCACAGGGGTGTTGCTGGCGGCGATGAGCAGCTGTCGAGGCTCGCCCTCGGAGGCCAGCGCGCCGAGCGTCGTGTTATAGGAAGTTGGGTTCTTGACGAAGCCGAGGATGATCCGGCGTTCGCCGGCCTGCACGAGCTCGAGACGGCCGAACGCCGGCCCGACCGCGGCGAATGCGGCTGGAGCGTGGACCGGCTCGATCCCCAGGCCGACCAGGACTGCCAGTGCGGCGGCCACGTCGTACCCGATGTGGACGCCCGATTGTGGGACCCGCAGCTCCATCTCGGTCGAGGGCAGGCGCACGGTCAGCTGCGTCTCGCCGATGCCTGCGCTGTTCAAGGCCGTCACGGCGACGTCGATCGGCGGTCGGGTGAAGCCGCAGCCCGGACAGCGATAGGCGCCCATATGGCTCAGGTAGACATGGCTGTAGACGAGATCGGATCGGCAGCGTGGACAGCGGATCGTGTCGGCGGCCCGCGTGATCCGGTCGGTCGAGCGGTCGAGCTCGAACCCGAACGTCACCCGACGTCCTTCCCGCTCGGGCGCCAGCGAGGCCACCAGCGGATCGTCAGCGTTGACAATCCAGGCTGCGTCGCTGGGCAGCGAGCGGGCGACGGACTCGATGGCATCGGCCACGGCGTGGAGCTCCCCGAAGCGGTCGAGCTGATCGCGGAACAGGTCGAGGACGAGGACCGCCTGCGGCGCCAGCTCGGGCACCACCTGGCGCAGCGCTCCCTCGTCCACCTCGGCGACGATCACGCCCTCTGGGAGCCGCCCGCGCAGGTCGGCATAGCTGACGGCGAGGCTGGTGACCCCCTGCACGAGATTGGCACCGGCAGCGTTGGTCCCGACATCGACCCCCTCCGCACGCAGGAGTGCGGCGGCGAAACGCCCGGTCGTCGTCTTCCCGTTGCTGCCGGTGATCACCACCACGGGCATGCCCGCAGCGCGGACCAGGGTGTCGAGGATCCCGGGGTCGATTCGCCGGGCCAGCATCCCGGGCAGCGATGTCCCGCCGCCTCGCCCGAGCCGGCGCGACACGGTCCCGGCCGCCTTACCCGTGACAAGCGCGGCGAAGAGCCGAGGCGTCAAGGCCGGGGAACGGCCGGACGGAAGCCGGCGTTCGATCCGGGCGGTCAACGCCTCGGGAAGCAGCGAACTGGCGCCGGGCGGTCCCGCCGGTGCCGAGCGCGGGATCATCGCACAGCTTCCTCCGGGGGCAAGGCTGTACGGCGAACCTGAATCCCAGATGAAGTCCGGCAGAGGCCGCCTTGCGGCGGGCTTATGCCTCGACGCGCGCGGCGAGGCGGGCCAGGAACGCCTGGGCGGTCCGCCGCGCGACGAAATGGAGGATTCGTTCGTCGATCAAGAGGCCGAGCCGGCCGAACGGCGGAGCGTACCGACCCTCGAGCACGAGGCTCGACTCCGTCAGGCGGAGGTGCCCCGCGAAGACCGGGAAGAGGGGTGCCATCGAGTCCGATTGCCAGCCGACCTCGACGACCAGGGCATCCCCGAGCACGGCCGGAGTCCCGAGATCGATGAGCGCCGTCTTGCGGATCGGGCCGGTCGCGCTGCCGTCGAAGATCGGCAGCTCAAGGTCGGCCCTGACCCGACGCAGGTCCAGGCGATCAGTGGAACCGGCCACTGGTGGACCGAGCCACTCGAGGTTCGCGAGCGCGTCGCTCACCCGCGTCAGGTCGATCCGCGCGCCGCGAGAAGCCCGCAGCGGGACCGTCGCCTGCTGGTCGGCTGGTGACCCTGTGTCCTCGTTCATGGGCTGGCCACACTCTGCCGAATCCAAGGAGTGCGAAAGGGCCGTTTGGCCCGATGTGCGGGGGCCAGCCGCCGGGCTGTGGGTGCCTTGAACGCAGGACCGAGCTTTCAGGCTCGTCTAATGCAGGCGCCTCACAGTCAGGGCCATGACCACAACGACGTGCGACCCGCTCGAGCCTGGCTTCTGTCTCCCAGGCGTCTCGCGGGCCCACATCCAGCTCGACCGAGTCGGGTTCTGATCCGGAGACCCCATGCCAAAACGTGCCATCGCTGCTTTTGTCAGCACCTGCCTGGCCCTCGTGCTGCTGTTCAGCTTCAAGACGCCCGCGGGCAGCGCATCGGCGCTCAGCCTGCCGAGCCAGGCGGCCATCGCCCCCGGTACCTCGGCCGCCGCGCCCGCTCCCGCGACGGTTACGGCCAAGGGCAGCGGCACGTTCACCGGGGCTGTCGTCGACGACCCGTACGGGCAGGTCCAGG